>ERZ1645187.303-NODE-303-length-47441-cov-8.962816_pt1 | contig 47441 bp, 41 predicted proteins | sample MGYA00575352_ERZ1645187 | MGnify/ENA primary metagenome ERZ1645187 (study PRJEB40837, sample SAMN11349314) | freshwater sediment metagenome | isolation source: river sediment | host: Sediment | place: India: Wazaribad , New Delhi | collected 2017-02-21 ... | reverse complement strand
AATGCCTCACCTCCTCATCACACGCTTTCGGACATTCCCAAGTTTTTACGTAGCGCGGAAAAATCCGCGAAAGTTTTTACGTGCTACGTAAAAACTATGGAGGTCAGTAGCCGCCGCCCATGTTGCCGGGGAGGGACGGGGCGCTCTCCCAGGACTGGGGCATGTTCCACGGCAGGTCGGATTCGTCCTGCTGGGGAGAGGCGCAACCGGCGCAGGCCAAGATGAAACCCGTGGCGGCCAGGAGCGCGAGGAGACGGCGGAACCGCATCACGGCCAGATCGAAGGGATCGCCGAGTAGTAGCTGATCTCGGCGGCTTGGAGACCGACCACTGCCAGCAACAGCAGCAGGGCCACCAGGGTCATGGCGGAAAGTCCGTTAGAAGAGAACATCGTCGCCCTCCTTCACCGTGTCCTTCTGGTAATCGGTCATGACCTCGGCGATGGACACATTGTCGCGCACCGCGCTGATCCGGATCTTGCCGATCATGTTGTCGTCGCGATGGATGATCATTTCCGCGGTGGCCTGGACGCCTTCGTTCGAGCCGATGTCGATGACGACGAAATTCCACTCCTTGTTGGCGTAGACGATCTTGCCCGTGGTGCCGGGCTTCATCGTGATTTCCTTGTGGAGTTCCTTGTCGCACTTCTCGAGCTGGGTTTCGAGGACGGACTTGTCTTCTTCGAGCTGGGCGATCTGGTCCTGCATGCTGGCGACCTGCGCGGTGAGGTCGGCGACCTGGGCGGTGAGGGTGGCCTTCTCGTCTTCGAGGCCGGCGATCAAGTTGCTCTTCTCTTCCAGTTCCTGGTCCTTGCCGCGGATGGTTTCGTTGAGCTGGACGATCTGGGTGCGGGCGTCCTCGAGCTGGGCCTTGGTGTTTTCCAGTTCGGCGCGGGTGTTTTCGAGATCCTGGCGGGTGTTTTCGAGATCGGTCTGGGTGTCGTTCCAGCCTTGGAGGACGGCGTTGGCGACCTGGAGGGCCTTGTTCAGCTCGCTGTCGAGGCGGGGGAGATCTTCCTTGGTGCCGATCTTGAGGCTGGCGGCGCTGAACCGAGCCGCGCCCTTGGCTTCTTCGGACAGCAGGGATTGCTGCCCTTTGAGGGTGCCGACGATCCGGTCGACGCCGCTTTCGAGTTTCTGGGTCCGTTCCTTGATCAGGGTCCGTTTCGGGAACAGAACGGCGGCCTGGATCACCAGGGCGACGATGCTGACCAGCAACACGATAACAACTAGCGGCTTCAACAATTTAGCCATGACGTCCTCCAAAACATTTAGTGGCGGCATTGTGGGGCAAAGCGCGAACGATGTCAAACGCCAAAAGGAAAATCCCGGCGTTCCGCCGGAGTCGGGAAATCAATAGAAAAGGATATTGGCCCATTGGCGTCCTTTTTCGGTGAATTGCCACTTGCCGCCGGATTGGGCGATATAGGCCCGCCCGTTGCGGCCCAGGACCTCGGGGAACACCTGGACGACGGCCTGCCGCCGGTTGCCGAGAATCGCGATTTCGGCGGCGGTGGCGTTGCGGCCGCTGGTGGGGGCGCCGGATTCGGAAAGGGTCAGGCGCAGGGGGCCGCCGTCGTAGGGCGCGCCCGTCCAGAGCGCGGGGAAGCGCCGGAAATAATCCGGATACTTTCCGCGCAGGACGACCGCGCAGGCGGGAGGCAGCGCGGCGAGATAGGAGGCCAGGGTGAGACCGGGATCATGGGCATGGGCGGCCCAGAAATCGAGGGGGTCGAAGGCAAACAGATTGTTGCCGTGGTAGTTGCCGAAATCGGGCTTGAGTTTTTCTTCGCGGTGCTTGATCTCGTAGCGGGAATTGAGCAGCACGCCGACTTCCCAATGCAAGTGGGCACGTGCCGCCGGGATGGGCGGCTGGGTGTTGCTGCTGTGGCCGAGCGTCGCGATTTCGTCGCCGGCCTGGACCATGTGGCCGGGGCGGATGCCGAAACGGACGTCGGCCAGATGCGCATAGAGGGTATACACGGTGGCGGGTTCGGAAGATCCGTCGCGCTTGGTCAGCGCGCCCAGCGAAGGATCGGGATGCTCGATGACCACGTATTTGCCGTAGGACGATTTGCCGCCGACGGAATTGACGAACGCGACGCGGCCTGCGGCGACGGCATAGACCGGATCGGTCGGTTCGCCCTTGCGGTCGCGCTGGATGGCGGCGATGTCGACGCCTTCGTGAAAAACCGGCACGAGGCGGCCGCCGCGCAAGCCCGTCCGGGTGGAGCCGAACTTGGCGGATTCGAGCCGGCCCGATCCGGTGGGCTGCAGGATGCCCGGTTCGTCCGGCGTCAAGAGGTTCTGCTGCGGCGTGGGCGGGGTCAGGCGTTGCCAGACGGGCGGCGGGGGAGGCGGCGGCTCGGCGATCTGCTCCTCGGCGATCGGTTCGGGCTCAGGCAGATGGCAGCCGCCTTGGCGGAGGGCCAGCCAGCGGAAAATGAAAAAATCCAGCGCCAAAAGGGGAAGAATCCAGACCAAGTGGCGCAAGGGAGACTTGCGCGGGGGAGATCGCATGCCGCTCAAACGGCCATGATGTCTTTTTCTTTGGCGGCGACGAGATCGTCCACCTTTTTGGCGTAGGAATCGGTGTATTTCTGCACCTCTTCCAACCCGCGATCGCGATCGTCTTGGCTGATGGTCGCGGCCTTCTCCAGGGCCTTGATGGCGTCGTTGGCGTCGCGGCGGATCGCGCGCAAAGCCACGCGGGATTCCTCGCCCATGCGGTTGGCGACCTTGCTGAGTTCCTTGCGGCGCTCTTCGCTCAGTTCGGGGATGGGCACGCGGATGACGCGGCCGTCGTTGAGCGGAGTGATGCCCACGTTGGCGGCGAGAATGGCCTTTTCGATGGCCGGGAGGGACGAGGGATCGTAGGCCTTGATGACGATCAGGCGCGGCTCGGGCGTGCTGATCAGGGCCATCTGGTTCAGGCGGGTCTGGGCGCCGTAGCAATCGACGTTGATGTGGTCCACGAGGCTGGGCGAGGCTTTGCCCGTGCGCAGGCCCGACAGGCCCTGCTGCAGGTGGGCGATGGCTTTTTCCATCTTGTCGTCGGCTTCGAGCAGGACGTCGTCGGTGGATTCGTACATGGCGTTATCCTTTCGGCTTGCGGATCAGGCGGTGACCAAGGTGCCGGCCTTTTCGCCGCGCACCACGCGGAGCAATTCCCCGCGCCTGAAGAAATCGAAAACGAGTATAGGGATTTGGTTGTCCATGCAAAGCGAAAAGGCGGCGGCATCCATGACCTTCAGGCGGCGGGCGAGCGCCTCGGAGTAGGTGAGGCGGTCGAACTTGACGGCTTTGGGGTTTTTCACGGGGTCGGCGTCGTAGATGCCGTCGACCTTCGTGGCCTTGAGGAGCACTTCCGCGCCGATTTCGGCGGCGCGCAGGGCGGCGGCGCTGTCGGTGGTGAAGAACGGATTGCCGGTGCCGCCGCCGATGAGGACGACGGTGCCGGCGTCGAGCAGCTCGATGGCGCGGCGGAACGTGAACAGTTCGGCGAGGGCGGGCATGGCGGTGGCGGACAGGGTCTTGGCCGGCACGCCGGCGGCTTCGAGGGCCGATTGCAGGGCGAGGCTGTTGATCAGGGTGGCGAGCATGCCCATGTTGTCGCCGTGGGCGCGGCCGAACCCGCGGTCCTGGCCTTTCATGCCGCGAAAGATGTTGCCGCCGCCGATGACGACGCCCACCTGCACGCCCATCTTCCGGACGGCTTTGATCTGGGCGGCCATTTCGGCCAAGATGGCATCGGACAGGCATTCGCCCGACGCGGAGTCCCGGAGGACTTCGCCGCTGAGCTTCAGGAGGATTCGGCGGAATTTCGCTTTTTTCATGGGGGCTTCTCCGGTGGGGGTGGCTTAGAAATGGTGGCCGGGAACCGAACAGACGGGCATTTCCCGGGCCGCGTCGAAGGCGTAGGTGCCTCCGGAGGGACAGGCGGGCAGGGCTTCCAGATAGTCCGGGACCAGTTCCGACAGGGCGGCGGGGCAGGCGCCCTGTTCGGCGGCATACTTTTTGCAGGCGACGTCGAGGACGTCGAGGTTCAGCGCGCACGCGGCGGCGCGTTTCTTCTGGAGATTCTGGCGCAGGGCCGGCACGGAAATGGCGGCGATCAGCAGCAGCAGGGCCACGACGATCGAAAGTTCCACGACGGACATGCCGGCTTTCGGGCTCATGCGAAGTGCTCCTGGAGGCGCGCGCGGACGTCGTCGGGAATCGGCAGCGGCTTGCGGTTCCGGAAATCGTAGTGGACGACCACGGCGTCGCCCTTGGCTCCGAGCTGCCCGTTTTGCCAGGCTTCCTGATGGACCGTGAAGGAAGTCGTGCCGATCTTGGCGACGAAGGTGCGGATTTCGACGTCCGCGCCCAACAGCATCGGCACGAGGAAATCCACGTCGATGTGCGCCATGATGAGGTTCCAATTGTCGAAGCTCATCTCGGGATTGAAGTAGCGGAAGAACGGATCGCGGCCGAGCTCGAACCAGATGGGCAGGCGCGTGTTGTTGATGTGGCGCAGGCCGTCCACGTCGCCGAAGCGGGGAGTGATGGTTTTGGTGAACATGTTGATCGGGACCTCGAATGAACGGCGAGATTTAACGGCGAACGGGGCGAAGAGTAAAGATGAAAGCGAACCGCGGGCGCGGCCGGCCCCAAAAAAAGGCTTCACCGACCGTCCCAATCCGCTACAGTGCGCCGGAACCAAAAGGATTTATCCATGCTGTCCACCAAACGATTCGACTACGTTTCCTTCGACCAGGTCCATCTGCACCCCTCGGTCGCGAACCACCGGCCCCTGAACGAGGCCAAGGTGGCCCATTACGCCGAAGACATCCTCCGCAACGGGTTGCTGGAACCCATCGTGGTCTGGGAACGCAATCCGGGCGAGTTCTATCTGGTGGGCGGATTCCACCGGCACAACGCCATCCGGCGCATCCGCTCCCAGAATCCCGGTTATTTCGACCGGGTGGACGTGCGCGTGGTACACGGCGAACTCGACGAGATCCAGGCCCTGAATCTCAAGCTGAACGCCGACCGGCTCGACGCGCGCATCACGGACTATTTCGACGCGATCATTTTCATGGCCAACGCGAATTGGGACAAAAACCGCATCGCGCGGTTCCTCGACAAGAACGTGGCGTGGATCGAGGATATCCTCCGCTATGCCCCGGGCATGGATTCCCGCGTGCGCCGGTTGCTGGAAAACGGGGAAATCAGCTGGGCCAAAGCCAAGGCGATCTGCAAAACGGCTCTGGCCGTGCCGGCGGGGCAGGAACGCGCCGCGGTGGACGCCGCCCTGGCCGCGCTCCGGACACCGGAAGAAAAAGCGCCGCGGGCGCTGACCTACCGCACCGCCGCCAAACGGCTGAAAGCGCGGAAAGAAGCGTTCCGAGTGAACGGCGACGACGTGCTGGCGCTGCTGCAGGTGCTGCGCGGAAAAAACGCTTCTCCGGAGACCGTCGAGCGCGTGCGCGCGGCTTTTCCGGGCCTGTTGGATCCCGCGACCGAATCCTAACCGAATTTGGCTTGTTTGCCCGGGGGCGGGGGAGTATGAAATTTTCCATGAAACGGTTGGGAATTCTGTTGCCGTTGGCCCTCGGGCTGGCCGTTGGCGCGGGCGGAAGCGGGTGCGCTCTCTTGCGCAAAGGCGCGGCCAAACTCGTTTCGCCGATGGCCACCGAACTGTCCGATGGATTCATGCGCCAGAACGACGTGGACCTGGTCCGCGAAGGGGCGCCGGCCTTCCTGCTCATGCTCGATGCCCTGGCCGAAGCGCATCCCGACAAGCCGGCCGTTTTGATCGCCGCCGCCGAAGCCCAAATGGCCTACGCCATGAGCTTCGTCGATCCGTCGCAGAAGGAACGGTCCAAAACGATGTTTCTCAAGGCGAAAACGTACGGATTGCGCGCCTTGTCCCGGAACAAGCGGTTCGCCTGCGCCCAGGACGGGCCGTGCGACGACTTCGCCCGGTCTTTGTCCGGCTTCCGGAAACAGGATGCCGAGGCGCTGCTGACCACGGCGACGGCCTGGGCCATGTGGATCATCGCCAGTTCCGATTCGCCGGCGGCCATGGGCGACATGACCAAGGTGCTGGAAATGATGAAGCGGGTGCATGTACTCGATCCCGGCATCCGCCAAGGGGGCGTGGACCTCTTTTACGGAATCTACTATACCGTGCTGCCGCTCGGGGGCGGGCGCGATCTCGAAAAGGCCCGCCGGCACTTCGAGCGCAGCATCGAAATCGGGGGACCCGGCTATCTGCTGAATCGCGTGACGTTCGCCGAGTTCTATGCGCGGTACGCCTTCGACCAGGAATTGTTCGAACGCACGCTGAACGACGTGATCGCGGCGGAACCGGATGTTCCGGAATTCACGCTGATGAATTCCGTGGCCAAAATGCGCGCCCGGGCCCTGCTCGGACAGATGGACGACCTATTTTAGGTCAAGGCGGAAGCGAACATGACGATCTCCGGAAGAATCATCGCCGCGGCGTGCGGACTGGCCCTCGGCTGCTGGACCGGCGCGTTTGCCGGGCAGACGACCCTGAAATTGGCCACCATGGCGCCCGACGGCAGCATCTGGATGCAGGCCCTCGCCGATGCCAAGGCGGAGATCGAGGCCGCCACGGGCGGCGCGGTGAAGGTGAAGATCTACCCGGGCGGCATCATGGGGTCCGAGAAGGACGTGCTGTTCAAGATCAAAACCGGCCAGCTGCAAGGCGGCGGATTCATGGGCTACGCCATCGGGAAGATCTGTCCGGACGTCAATGCCCTGATGTTTCCGATGGTGTTTCGCAACTACGAAGAGGTCGATGGCGCATTGGAAAAAATGCGTCCGTTCCTGGATGCCGCCGCGCGGAACAACGGGTTTGAAACGCTGGGATGGACCGAGGTCGGATTCAGCTATGCCTACAGCCTGAAGCCCATCGACAGCCTCGCGGCTCTGCGCGCCACGAAGGTCTGGGGACTGGATTCGCCCATGTTGATCGAGTTGTTCGCCGCAGCCGGCATTTCCTCCATTCCGGCCAACATCACGGACGTCTTGACCGCGCTGCAGACCGGCCTGCTGGAAACCGTGTTCGGTCCGCCCACCGCGACGATCGCCGTGCAGTGGCACGCCAAGCTGCGCTACTACAACACGCTGCGCCTGACCTACGCCCTCGGCGGCGTTTTCCTCTCTTCCGCCGGCTGGAATTCCGTGCCCGTTGCGCATCGGGACGTCGTCAAAGCCGCCTTCGACAAGCATTGCCGCCTGCTGACGCCCAAAGTCCGCCGCAGCGACGTCGAAGCCTTGGATTTCATGCGCGCGCAAGGCGTCGAAGCCATCGCCGAAACGCCGGAAACGCGCGCGGACTTCGAACGGGTGGCCGCCGCCGCGCTGCAAAACATCCGGGGCGCGGTTTTCTCGGCGGAAGCCTGGGACCTTCTTCAGGAGTATCTGAAGGAAATCCGGGGGTCATGACGGGGCGGATCGAAAAGGCTTTCCGATGGATCTGCCGCGGGGTGGATCGGATCGAACGCCTGGTTCTCGCGGTGCTGGTCATGGGGATGGTGGGACTTTCCGCGGTCCAGATCCTGCTGCGCAACGTGTGGCATACGGGCCTGAACTGGGCGGAACCCCTGCTGGGCATGGCCTTGCTGTGGCTGACCATGCTGGGCGCGCTGGCGGCGACCGGTCTGGGGCGACACCTCTCGATCGACTTGGCCGCCGCGCTGCTGCCGCGCCGCGTCGCGGTCTGGACCGGCCGCGCCACGTCCTTGTTCGCCGCCGTCGTCTGCGGCCTGCTGGCCTGGGCCGCCGGCCGCTACGTGGGCTTCCAGCGCGAGATGGACATGAGCGCCTTGCTGGGTTGGCCCGTCTGGAAATACTACCGGATCATTCCCGTCGCCTTCTGGCTCATGGTGGCGCGGTTCTCCTTCCGCGCCTTCGTCCCCGCCGCGTGGCTCTGCTATAAGATCGACGAAGGGCTGCCGGGGGAGGGGAGAACGCCCACGTGACCGGACTGGTCATCGTCTTCGCCCTGCTGGGCGTGCCGATGTTCGCCGTCTTCGGCGCGCTGGCGATGCTCGCCTACCGGTCCGGGGGCATGGATTTTTCCATCGTCATCGGCGAATTGACGCGCCTGACGGGGATGCCGATGCTGCAGGCGCTGCCGATGTTCGCCTTGGCCGGCTACGTGCTGGCCGGCAGCCGGGCTTCCGAACGGCTGCTGCGCATCACGCGGGCGGCATTCGGCTGGATGCCCGGCGGCCTGGCCATGGTGAGCATCGTCGTCTGCACCTTCCTGACGGCCTTCACCGGCGCGTCCGGCGTGACCATCGTGGCGCTGGGCGGATTGCTCTTTCCGGCGCTGCGGAAGGACGGCTACCGGGAAAAGGCGGCGCTGGGGCTCGTGACCAGCGGCGGCAATCTGGGCGTGCTGTTTGCCCCGAGCTTGCCGCTGATCCTGTACGCCGTCATCGCGCAGCCGATTTCGGGCGAGGTCACGATCGACGCGCTGTTCCGCGCCGGCGCCTTGCCGGGGTTGCTGGGAATCGGCGCGCTGTGCGGCTACGGGATCTGGGCGGGGCTCCACGCAAAAATCCAGCGGCGGCCCTTCGCGGTGCGCGAACTGGGCGCGGCCCTGAAGGAAGCCAAATGGGAGATCCCGCTGCCGTTCGTGGTGCTGGGCGCGATTTACGGCGGTTGGCTTGCCGCCAGCGAGACCGCCGTGCTCACCGCCGCCTACGTGCTGGTCGTCGAGGTGCTCATTCACCGCGAATTGCCCGTCCGGAAACTCGCCGGCATCGTCCGCGACACCGTCGTGCTGGTGGGAGGCGTCCTGCTCATTCTCGGCATGGGCATGGCCATCACCAACTACCTGATCGACCAGGAAGTTCCGCAGCTCATGCTCGACTGGGTCGGCGCCCGCATTCAAAACCCGATCCTGTTCCTGGTCGCGCTCAACCTGTTCCTGCTGGTCGTGGGCTGCGTCATGGACATCTATACCGCCACGGTCGTCATCGTGCCGCTGCTGGCGCCGCTGGCCGTCCAATACGGCATCCATCCGGTCCATCTGGCCGTGATCTTCCTGGCCAATCTCGCCATCGGCTACAGCACCCCGCCGGTCGGCATGAATCTGTTCATCGCCGCCATGCGTCTCGGCAAACCGCTCATGAAGCTCGCCGCCGCTTCCTTGGCCCTCATGGGCATCATGCTCGGCGTTTTGATCCTGATTACCTATTGGCCGGCGCTGAGCCTCGTGTTCGTCCGCTAAGAACGGATAGGGGGTGGGGCGGGGAGGGCCCCCTCCCCAAGCTAGTTTCAGGGGGAAAGGGGTTGCTCGGATCTGGGCTCTATCGCGGGAGGGGCGATATGGGGAATGCCGGTAATCGCCAACGGCGCCCTCTTCCTGAATTCCAGCCCGACTGGAGCCGAGGCATGCCGGCTTGATAATCGAAATGAAGGATCCGAGTTCTTCGGGCATTAACCCAATTCGTGGAACGGCGCCATATGTGCGCGATCAGGTGATTCTCAGAACTCGAAATCCGTTTTGCAAACCGACTTCTTGCGAAAGAAACGGACGGGCGGAACGGAAAAACTTCCCATCATCCACAACCTTATCCACAGGGTTATCGTCGGGATGCACATCCAGGCCCGCTGGCATTCCGCGCTATATGTAGTGGGCCCGACCACCCGATATGCAACATAATACATATTATGCGACATTATACCCGTAGCGCTTTGGTGGCGGACTTACGGCTCAAAAGCCACCCGACAACGAATCCATGAATCTTCAGGACAATCCAATCGGATCTGCGCCGGTTCTCGAGAGTCAGGAAACTCTAAGACGCTACCGACCTTCTTTCCGGCGGCGACTGGCTGATGCTTTCCCGGACATATCCGTTTGATTTTGCCGGTCATCGTTTGGGTGTTTCGCTGACCACCGTTCCGCATGCATGGATGATATCGGCCGGATCCATTGTCGGCTTACACCTCGAACGGTTCCCGAGTCCGGCCGATGCCTCTAGATTGCATCCGTCGTTTTATCGTCGACCGATTCCCGGAACGGTTGTCGGGAATCGATCCGAGATCGACTTCCGTTGCATTCGATCTGGGACATATCCCGCCGCCATGTCGTTTACCTTACAAGCACCGAAACCCGATTGTGGCGATCCGTCGTCTGCGCATCGATTCGGGTATCGGCATCATTCCGGGAATTCGGAAACGACAATCCCCGGTTATTTGGTCGTCATGATACAACCAAAGACCCGGTTCAGAGCTGGCCCCAGCCCGATCCTTTTCCCCACGGCGCGTAAATGCGCCTGTGTTCACATAAAGGGTTTGCCGAACAAAAAACGGCCCGGTTCGCGCCGAGGCGAAACCGGGCCGTTGGTTATCTGGAGACCGAGCTATTCTTGGGCGACGAACGAATCCTTGCCGACTCCGCAAACGGGACAAACCCAGGAATCCGGAATATCCTCGAATTTGGTGCCGGGAGCGATGCCGCCGTCGGGATCCCCGACGGCCGGGTCGTACACGTAGCCGCACACGGTGCATAGATATTTCATGATAGTCTCCTGTTGTTGGGTTCTGTTTCTTAAAGGATCGAATCCCGGTTTTTCTGGGCGCGCAATTTGGCGAGCAACGGCTTGATCTCCTGGGAGTGGGCCTTGTCGCAAACCAAGGTCACGCCGTCGGCTTGCACCACCACCAGGTCTTTCACGCCGACGAGCGCCGTCAGGCGTCCTTCGCTGACCACGATGTTGCGGGCGCCGTCCAACACCTCCACGTCGCCGGTCGTGGCGTTCCCCTGCCCGTCCTTGGGCAGATGGGCCTCCAAGGCCGGCCACGAGCCGACGTCGTCCCAGGAAAACGCGCCCTTGCAGACGACGATGTTCGTCGCCTTTTCCATCACGGCGTAATCGATGGAAATCTTCTCCAGCGCCGGGAAATCTTTTTCGAGGGCCGCTTGGAAGTCCGCATCGCTCGTGCAGGCCGCCCAGGCGTCGATGCGCGCGGCCAAAGCCGGCCGATAGTCCGCGAAGGCCTTCCGGATGCTGCGGACCGACCAGACGAACATGCCGGAATTCCAAGCGTAACGGCCGGTCGCGAGATAGCCCTTGGCGGTTTCGACGTCCGGTTTTTCCACGAAACGGCGGGCGCGGAAAAATTCGACGTCGCCCGATTTCTTCCAGCGCTCGCCGGTTTCGATGTAGCCATAGGCGCTGCTGGGTTCGGCCGGCGCGATGCCGATGGTCATCAGCACGTCGTTTGCGGCGCACAATTCCATGCCGCGCGCCAGCGTGTCCCGGAAAACAGGCAAATCGCCGATGACGTGGTCGGCGGTCAGGACGCAAAATACGGCTTCCGGATCGCGCCGTTGGATCCAGGCGGCTCCGGCGGCGATGGCGGCGGCCGTGTCGCGGCCGACCGGTTCGCCCAAGACCCCCACCGGACTCCCCTCCCCCAGGATTTCCCGGATCGGCGCCACCAGGGATTCGTTGGTGACGATCAGGACTCGTTCTGGCGGGACGATGCCCTCCAGGCGATCCACGGCTTGGAGGATCAGGGGTTTGCCGCCGGCCAAGGCCAGCAATTGTTTCGGTCGGCGCGAGGTGCTCAGCGGCCAGAAGCGCTCGCCCTTGCCCCCGGCCATGATGATCGCATAGGCGCGTTGCAGATTGCTCATGACGTTCTCGAATTGTAGGCCCAACGGTTATCGGTCCGCCGGCGGCTTCCGTTCCGCGGAGAACTACCTTGCCTCGCGGCACCCCGCGGCCGATGCGAAAGCGAAAAACCCATCCCTAGAACTGGACCGGCTGCATCCATTCCGGCAAGTCGCCGGATTCGACGGCTTTCTGCAGCTCTTCCGCCGCCTTGGCCTTGGCTTCTGCCGCCATGGCTTTTTCGGCGGCGGCCTTGGCCTTGGCTTCGGCTTTCTTCTCGGCCTTCGATTTGCTTTGTTCGGCCAGCCATTCCGCCTTGCGTTCCGCCGCCGCCTTCTTGCGTTCTTCCAGCGCAGCGGTTGCGTCGACGGCCTTTTCTTCCGCCGGCTCGGGCTTCTCCATGGCGATTTCCACGGGCGCTTCTTCGACCGCGGGACTTGCCGCGATGGCTACGCCGCTTTCGATTTCGTCCTTCGCCTGATCCGCTTGTTTTTCCAATTGCCGGGCTTCTTCTTCCAACTGGGCCAACTGCGCTTCGGCCGCTTGGCGGGCGGCTTCTTCGTCCGCGATCCGCTTGGCCGCTTCTTCCGCCATTTTCTGCTCGTGTTCGGCCACTTCCTTGGCGATGCGGAGGGCTTCTTCCTGTTCGGCCTTCTCGGCGGCGATGCGGGTTTCTCGTTCGGCGGCCTGAGCGGCGGCCAACGCGTCGGCTTCTTCCTGGAGTTTCTTCAGGGCCGCCTGCTTTTCTTCTTCCATGGCCCGCAGCGAAGCTTCGGCTTCCGCCTTGCGCGCCGCCATTTCCGCCAGCCGTTTTTCGGTTTCCAGGCGTTTCGCGGCGGCTTTTTCGGCTTCTTGCCGGAGGATTTCGGCCTCCCGCATGGCCTTTTCCGCCTGCTTTTGCTCGAGCGCCAGCCGTTCGGCGGCTTCCTCCTGCATTTTGCGGGCTTCGGCTTCCGCCTGCTTGGCTTCCTTGCGGGCCTTCCATTCGGCCGCTTTCCTGGCCGCTTCTTCTTCGCGCGCCCGTTCTTCTTCGGCCTTTTGGGCCGCGATCATGGCGCGCCGGGCTTCGTCGGCCGCCCGTTCTTCTTCTTCCGCCAGGCGCTTGGCTTCGAGCTTGGCCAGCTTTTCGGCCTTCTTGCGCGCGACGGCTTCTTCCTTGGCTTGCCGCGCCGCGGCTTTCTTCGCTTCTTTGGCGGCCTTCCGTTCGGCGCGTTCGCGGTCGCGCTGCTCGATGGCTTCCATCTTCTTGATCCGGGCCAATTCTTCCTTGGTGGGTTCCACGCTCACCAGCGGAACCACTTCCGGCTGACCCGACAACGGAACCACCAGCATGCTGCTCGGCGGCGGAGCGATCGGCTCGCCGCGCGGCGAGACGTCGGCCGGCGCGCCGCGGTCGGCGGCGCGCGCCGCTTCGATTTCCTCTTCTACCGTCGGGCCGGGCATCAGTTCGATGGTTTCGGGCAGCGGTTCGCTTTCCGACGCCGGGGTTTCCTGCAATGCCGTTTCTGCCGGAGTTTCCGCGACCGCTTCGGCATCGGCGACTTCTTCCTGCGCCTGTTCGACCTCGGCCTTTTTCTTTTTCTTCTTCTTTTTCGACTTGGCCTTTTGGTCTTTCGTTTCGTCGTCCGCTTTCACCGCGATTTCCGTCTGGGCTTCGGCGGCGGATTCGTCCGCTTCCAGGACCGGGGTTTCCTCGGCGGGCGCTTCCGCAACTTCCGCAGCGGGCTCCGCCGGGGCCGCTTCGACGGCTTCCGGAGCAGGCTCTTCTGCCGCGGGAACTTCCGCCGTCGCTTCCGGCTCCGGCATGGCGGCGACTTCTGCCGCAGGCACGGCTTCGGGCATGGGTACCGGTTCTTCGACAGGAGGAACTTCCGCCATCATTTCCGGAGCCGGCTGAACGGCCGGTTCTTCAACGGCCGGGGCGGCGGCTTCTTCGCTCGTCGCTTCCGGCATCGGCGGAATCTCGGCCGGCGGTTCGGCGGGAGCGGTTTCGACCTTCTCCACGACGGCCGCCGTTTCGGCCGGCGCGACTTCGGTCGTCGCGGGCAACGGTTGTTCGGCCGGCGCGGCCTGGTTTTGTTCGGCGATCTTGCGGGCTTCTTCCTGCACGGCCTGCTTTTGCAGCAGCGCCAGCACGGACCCGATCATCAGTTCTTCGGCGGTTTTGTTCTTCGAGCGCAACTCCCCTTGCAGGGCGCTGGCCACGATCTGTTCGGCGATGCGTTGGCCGCCATCGGTCTGGGCCTCGATGAGCTGGGCGACCGTCGTATGGTTTTCCTGCGCCAATTTGATCAGGCTGTTCTGGGCCTCCAGCAGCAAGGCCTGCATCGAGGTTTCGGAGATGTCGGCCTGCTCGGCGGCCGCGGATCCTTCGGCGGGATTGAGCATGTCGGTCCAGCGCTTGCTCATGTCTTCCGCCGTCTGGACGGTGTAGCAGGCGTCCACGATGACGTAGTAGCGGCGCGAAATCTGGTCCACCGTTCCCGCGAACGAATACGTGTTGCCCACCTGGAGCAGCTGGAACTTCGTGGCCAGCGCTTCCGGCACCCAGACGTTGCCGGCCGTCCGCAGTTTCATCGGCAAGTAATTCTTGCGATCGAGCCGCTGGACGCGGCCGGAAGGCAGTTGTTCCAACACGTCGGAAAACAGGATGGCGCGCGCCCACGAACTTTGGGGGCTGCTCACCAGGGAGGCCGCATCGATCTGGGCATAGGAATCCGGCGAAGGCGCCGAGCCCGCCGCCCAGGCGAGGGCTCCCGCCGCCAGTCCCGCCACCATCGCCACGCCCAATTTCATTGGTTTCATATCGGATGCACCTTTTCCCAAAAGTATCTGATATTTGTATATCGGAGCAGCCCCCCAACGCAAGCCTATCCTCGAAGGGTTTTACTCCGCATTCGGAGGCGGTTTTTTCTGCCGGGCGGCCTTCCGGAGACTGTTCCAGTGCTCGATCCGCTTGCGGATGATCTCTTCATAGCCTTCCGAGCTCGGTTGGTAATAGATCTTGTCCGTCGGCATGTACTCTTGATCCACGAAATGCCCGTCGAAATCGTGGGCATACTGGTAGCCTTGGTGGCCGAACGCCTTGGCGGCGCGCTTGGATCCCGTGCTGCGCAAGTGCTTGGGCACCGGCAAAGTGCGGCCCTCCTTGACGTCGGTCGTTGCCGCCTCCAGTCCCATGTACGCCGCATTGCTTTTGGGCGCCGTCGCCAGATAGGTCGTCGCCTGCGCCAAGGCGATCCGCGCCTCGGGCATGCCGACGAAATCCACGGCTTCCAGCGCCGCCACGGCCACGCTCAAGCCCCGCGGATCGGCGTTGCCGATGTCCTCGCTCGCCAAGATGACCAGCCGGCGCGCCACGAATCGCGGATCCTCCCCCGCATAGAGCATCTTGGCCAGCCAGTAGAGCGCCGCATTCGGATCGGAACCCCGCACGCTCTTGATGAACGCCGAAATCGTGTCGTAGTGCCCGTCCTCGTCGTGGTCGTACACCACGGCTTTCTTCTGGATGCTTTCCTCCGTCACCGCGCGCGTGACGTGGATGACGCCGTCCGGACCCGGCGCGGTCGTCAGTGCGGCGATTTCCAGGGCGTTGAGCGCCCGCCGCCCGTCGCCTTCGCACACGGCCGCCAGATGCGCCACCGCTGCCTCGTCCATCGCGATCTTCAGGTGCCCCAGCCCTTCGGGATGCGCCAGCGCCCGGCGCAGCAGCAGCGCCACCGCCTCCGCGTCCAGCGGCTCGAGCTGGAAAATCTGGCTGCGCGAAGTCAGCGGGTTGTTGATGAAGAAAAACGGATTGTGGGTCGTCGCGCCGATCAGCGTGACCGCCCCCTCCTCCACGTACGGCAGCAGCACGTCTTGCTGGGCCTTGTTGAAGCGGTGGATTTCGTCGATGAACAGGATCGTCTCGCGGCCCGAAGCCGCGCGACGCTGTTTGGCGGCTTCCAGCGATTGCCGCAGGCCCGCCACGTTCGAAAGCACGCCGCTCGACCGGTCGAACGCCCGCCGCGTCGTCCGCGCGATGACTTCCGCCAGCGACGTCTTGCCGCAGCCCGGCGGACCGTAGAGGATGATGCTCGAGAGCCGGTCGGCCTCGATCGCGCGCCGCAGCAGCTTGCCCGGACCGAGGATATGGTCCTGCCCGACGATGTCTTCCAGCGTGCGCGGACGCATCCGCGCCGCCAAGGGACGGCGAGTGGCGTCGAAATCCGGTTTATCCGCCGGGGCAGGCTCGAAAAGGTCGCTCATACGATCCCGGCAGAATGCCAGAATCCGGGCGTCCGCCCAACGCAAATTTTGCCGGAACGGCGCCGGTTCCGGCGCCATTCCCGCCCTGCCCTCTTTTCCGCCCTAGAATTGGACGGTCGGGGCCGTTTCGGCGCCCTGCGCGGCCTCGAAGGGGGCCCGCGGAACGAATCCCCTCAGGCCGGCAACGATGGCCGTCGGGAACTGGCGGATGGTCACGTTGTAGTCCTGCACCGATTCGTTGTAGCGCTGGCGTTCGACGTTGATCCGGTTTTCGGTGCCGGCCAGCTCGTCCTGCAAGGCGATGAAGTTCTGGTTGGCCTTCAGGTCGGGATAATTTTCCATGACGACCATCAGGCGGCTGAGCGCACCTTCCAACCCGGAGGCGGCTTCGATTTTGGCCGACGGCGTCTTGGCCTCGCCCCACTGGCTGCGCAGGCGCGTGATTTCCTCGAGGATGCCTTTTTCGTGCTCGGCGTAGCCCTTCACCGTATTGACCAGGTTCGGGATCAGATCGAACCGGCGTTGCAAAACCGATTCCACGTTGCCCCAGGCCTTTTTGCAGGCTTCGTCTTTGTCCACGACGCCGTTGTACATGCCCATCGCGGCCAGTCCCACGATCACCGCCAGCAAAACCAAAACGCCGCCCGCCAACAAACAACCCTTCATCTTCCGGTCCTTTCCTTGTGTTTCCAAATCACCAGCCGCGGCTGGCCCCGCCGCCGCCCGAACGGCCGCCGCCGAATCCGCCGAAACCGCCTCCGCCGGAGCTGCCGCCTTGGCTCCAACCCGAGGAAAGGCGTCCGCCGGATCCGCCGGTCGTTCCTCCCCCGCCCTTGTTGCCGCGGATCGCCGCGCGGACGATCGCGACAAAGAAAACCGCGAAGATGACGAGGAAGAGAACGCCTCCCAGGGTGTTGCCTTTTCCGGCCGGCGCCGCTTCCGGCAGGTCCTCGCCGCCCATCACCTGCAAAAGCACGTCGGCGCCATCGATCAACCCCTGCGCGTAGTCGCCCTCCTTGAATCGCGGCAGGATGTATTCATCCTGGATGCGGCCGCTCTTGGCGTCGTTGAGCACGCCTTCCAGGCCATAGCCGACCTCGATGCGCATTTTCCGGTCTTCGATGGCCGCCAACAGCAGCACTCCGTTGTCCTTGCCCTTTTCGCCGATGCCCCATTGTTCGAACAGCTTCGTCGCGAAGTCGTCGATCTCGCCGCCGTGCAGCGACGGCAGCGCCACGACCGCCAGTTGCGCGCCGTTCGTCTGCCGCAGGCCGACGATGCGTTCTTCCAGCGCGGCTTTTTGCTCGAGGGTGAACACCCCGGCCCAATCGCTCACGTTCCCCTGCGGCGCCAGGCTTTCGCGGTAGCGGTCCGTTTCGATCTTTCCGTCTTGGCCCCAGGCGGCGCACAGCGTCAAACCCAGCACGGCTCCGAACACGGCAACTGATTTTATGCTCATGCCCCTACGCTATCAGAAACGGTCTCGGGCGCTAGACTTTTTGAAAACGGCGGCAGATGCGGTAGGTTGGAACCCCAACCCGAGGAGCGAGCATGAATCCGACCCCGTCCGCCGAAAACCTGACATCCAAAGTCCTTCCCATGGCGGGAATGGTCGCCGTCCAGCCTGGCGCCGTCGTCAGCCGAACCGTGATCTCCAAACCGGCCGGCACCGTCACCTTGTTCGCCTTCGACCAAGGCCAGGGACTCAGCACCCACTCCGCGCCCTACGACGCCATGGTCTGGATTCTCGAAGGCGAAGCGGATATCGCCATCGACGGCAAACCCCTGCGGGCGCGGACCGGCGACATGGTCATCATGCCCGCCAACCTCCCCCACTCCTTGAACGCCGATCAGCCCTTCAAGATGGCGTTGGTCATGATCAAGGAGAAATGATCGTCTCTTCGAATTCGTCCACGTAGCGCTGCATCCGGGTCCGCGGCGATGCGCCGGCGTCCGGTTCGGCGAACGCATCGACGCGCGGGCGATCGAAGGAATCCACGTAGCGCTTGCGGCCCTGGTTGTTCTCCAGAAATTCCTGATGGGCGCGTTCGGCGCGCATCCAGAGCTGATTCAGCGCCACGAGCCAGGTCGCATCGTCGGGCGGCTGGATTTGGCCGGGTTCTTTTGCCGGTTTGGATCGTTTCCACCAGGACTGCTTTTCGGCCGGCGGCGTGGCGAGCTGGTCGAAGAAGGCGGCATAGGAGGCCAGCACTTCCTGCAGGGCCGGCGGCGCGCCCAGAACCAGGCTTTGGATCTGCAGGGAGAGCGCGCCGGCGAGCGGCGCCACCCACGGCTGGGCGCGATAATCGATCAAGTCGCGCGCAAACAAGGCCGGGGGGATTTCGTCCGGCACGCCGGCGACCTGCTCGCGCGGGGCGAAATTCAGGGCTTGGAGAAGTTTCTCTTCGATTTGAAGTCCCCGGTCGCTCCACGCTTCCGCCGTGCGGGCCTGGGCTTTTTGCTCCAGGTATTCCTTCCAGGCCGTTTCCGGATTTTGGTCCCGCAGCGCCAGGCAGTTTTGGCGCAGCCAGGCGGCATCGATGGCCTGCCGGGTGCCGACCGCCTTGAACAGCGGCGCCCATGCATTCAGATCGCCGGCGGGAAAGAGAAATTCCACGGCGGCGGCGGCATAGGCCTTCTCGCGCCAGAGACCCGGCGGCAGCAGCGTTTGCTTGACCACCTGGGCCAGCGGCAGCGTCCGGCCCTCGGCCAGTTCGCGCGAAATCCAGTCGCGGTTCCGCGATCGCAAGGCGGCATGCGTATTTTGGGCCAGCCCGGCGGAAACCCAATCGGGCACGGTCGCGCCCATGCCGGTGCGCAGTCCTTCGGGCGCGTATTCCGCCGCATATCGGTTCAGCATCAGCCAGGTGGCGCTTTCCATCAGATCTTCCTCGTCGAGGCGCCGGGCGCCGGGCGCCACCAGCCGTTGATAGAAGTGGCCGCCGTCCCAGCCCTGCACCTTGAGCACGCGGGCATCCGGCTTCGCAGAACTCTGCACCATGACGCCGAGGATCTGGTCCCGCTGCATGGGCAGCGGCATGCCGGTCGTTTCCTCCACCCGGGCCGCCTGTTCGGAGAGCTTGCGTGCCAGCACCATGTTCTCGGCGGAGGTCAAGCCCGACACCATGAACCGGCGGTCGGCGCTGGTGATCGCCGCGCGCCCGGCCCGGCCCGGCCGCAGCGCCGCCGCCGGCGCTTGTGCCTGCGCGGCGCACGCGCAGGCGCCCGCCAGCAGGATCGCGCAGATGGACCGGCGCCGCGCCATCGTCAGATCGGGCGGAACCGAATCCGCTTGGGTTGATCGGCCGCATCGCCCAGCAGGCGCCGCCGCTGTTCGTGGTAGCCTTCGAAGTTGCCTTCGAACCAGGTCGCCGTGCCGTCGTCCTCGAAGGCGAGGATGTGCGTGGCGATGCGGTCGAGGAACCAGCGGTCGTGGCTGACCACCACCGCGCAGCCGCCGAACGACTGGATGCCTTCTTCCAGCGCGCGCAGCGTCGTGACGTCGAGATCGTTCGTCGGCTCGTCCAGCAGGAGCAGGTTGCCGCCCCGGCGCAGCAGCTTCGCCAGATGCACGCGGTTGCGCTCGCCGCCCGACAGTTCGCCGACTTTCTTCTGCTGGTCCGTGCCGCGGAAATTGAACCGCGTGCAGTAGGCCCGCCCGTTCATGGACTTGCCGCCGAGATCCAGCGTTTCCTGCCCGCCCGTGATCTCTTCGTACACGGTGTTTTTCGAGTCCAGCGAATCGCGGAACTGGTTCACGTAGGACAGTTCGACCGTCTCGCCGACGGCCAGCGTCCCGCCGTCCGGCTTTTCCTCGCCCACGATCATCCGCAGCAGCGTCGTCTTGCCGGCGCCGTTGGGGCCGATCACGCCGACGATGCCGCCGCGCGGCAGGTTGAAGTTCACTTGGTCCATGATCAAGCGGTGCCCGTAGACCTTGCGGAGGCTTTCGGCGCGCACCACCAGATCCCCCAGCCGCTTGCCGGAGGGAATCTGGATTTCCAGCGTATCCTCGCGCGTATCCACCTGCTGCGCGGCCAGCTCTTCGTAGCGCGCCAGGCGCGCCTTGCTCTTCGATTGGCGGCCCATCGGATTCAGGCGGACCCATTCCAGTTCGCGCTGCAGCATTTTCTGGCGCGACGCGCTCTGCTTGCTCTGCTGCGCCGCCATGGCCTGCTTGGTCTCCAGCCAGGTCTCGTAGTTGCCCTTGTAGGGCGTGCCCCGGCCGGCATCCATCTCCAGAATCCATTCGGTCACGTTGTTCAGGAAATAGCGGTCGTGCGTCACCACCACGAGGGTGCCGCTGAACTTCTTGAGATACTCTTCCAGCCAGGCCACCGTTTCCGCGTCGAGATGGTTGGTCGGTTCGTCGAGCAGCAGCGCGTCGGGGTTCGAAAGCAGCAGGCGGCAGAGCGCCACGCGGCGTTTCTCGCCGCCGGAAAGCTTGCGCACATCCGCGTTGCCGGGCGGCAAGCGCAAGGCGTCCATCGCGCGCTCGATCTGGCTGTCCAGGCTCCACAAATCGCGCGTATCGATCAGGTCCTGCAACCGGCCCAGCTCGTTGTTGAGCTTTTCGGATTCCTCGTCCGAGAGCGTCTCGCCGAGCTTGCCGCAGAGCTCGTCGTAGCGGTCCAGGATCGCCTGGGCCGCCGCCGCGCCGTCGGCCACGTTGCCGGCCACGTCTTTCGTTTCGTCGAGCTGCGGCTCCTGGGAGAGATAGCCCACCCGCACGCCGGCGGCCACGATGCATTCGCCGTGGTAATTCTTGTCCAATCCCGCGATGACCTTCAGCAGGGACGACTTGCCCGCCCCGTTGCCGCCGATGACCCCGATCTTCGCGCCGAAGAAAAACGAGAGCGTGATGTCGTCCAGCACGGTCAAGCGGTCGTACTGCTTGGACAGATGGTTCAGGGTAAAGACGTATTCGCCGGCCACGGTGATGATCTCCTTGTCGCAAACGCGCCGTTCAGGGCGCGGGAAAAACGTCCACGGTCGCCGTGCGGTTCAACCGCCGGTTCCGGGGCGTATCGTTGGGAAACGGAGCTTGGGAAAGATCGCCCGCGCGGGATTCGAAGGCCAAGCCTTTGCCGGTGCGCGCGAACTGCTCCAGATGTTCGCGGGCCACCTCGGCGCGCGCCTCCGCGAGGTCCGCGTTGTCCTTGAATTGCGGCGTCGGCTTGCTGAGCGGCACATCGTCGGTGTGGCCCGTCACCACCACTCGCGTGCCCGGCTTCAGCGTCGCCAGTTTCGCGCCGACCGCCTTCAGCGCGCGCATGCCTTCGATGGAAATCTTGTCGCCGGAGACGAAGACCGGATCGCTGAACCGCACCCGGATCGCGTCGCCGATCCGGAAGCATTCCGTGCCCGGAATCTTCCATTCCGCCGGCGCGGGAACCGGCGCGGGGGCTGCCGGAGCCGCCGGCGCGGCGATCGCCGGCACGGGGATCGGCGCAACCGGTGCGGCGACTTCCGCCGGCGGCGCGGGTTCGGCGGGCGCGACGGCCACGTCCGGCAACTGGGTTCCGTCGCGCGGCCGCGCCGACCAGAAGCCGATCAGCGCCATTAACACGCACAGGACCAGGACCAGCGAAACCAGCCGGCGATCCACTTCAACGCCCGCGAACCGGATGCGGAGCCGGGCCGCGAGCGAGAGGCGCGGTCCCGTCGGCGGTTGCGGAGACGGCGCCAAAGACGGCATCGCGGGACGCTGCGGACGGTGGTAGACGCCCGTGCGCAGCGGCGGCCGCCCGCCTTCCGGAGGAGTCGTTTCGACCGGCCGCGCCGGACCGGATTCGGACAAGACTGCGCGCACGTCGGCCGCCACGTCCGGCGGCGGCGAAGACAGGGGCGGCAGGATCATTTCGGGTTCCGGCCGTTCCGGCTGCGGAGCATCCGCTTTCGACATCACGATTTTCGGCGAGGTGGGCTCGCGGTCCGCGAGGGACGAAAACAAATCCAGCTGGCTCTTGCCGGGATCCTTGACGTGGCCTTTCCGGCTGTTCAGCTTTCCTTGCAGCGCATTGGTGAGTTCGCCCATGTCCGTTCCTCCGTCCGGAGCGGCGGTTCAGCCCGCCACCACCAGGTTGACCATCCGTTTCGGGACGTAGATCTGTTTTTTGATTTCCTTGCCTGCGAAAAACGGCGCCGCTTCCGCGCAGGCCAAGGCCGCGGCGATCACGGTGTCCTGGCCGGCTTCGGCCGCCACGCGGATGCGCCCGCGGACCTTGCCGTTCACCTGCACGGGAATTTCGATTTCGTCTTCCTTCAGGTAGGCCTCGTTCCAAGCCGGCCACGGTTCGCGCACGAGGGATCCGTCGTGGCCCAGGCGGTTCCACAGCTCTTCCGCCAGATGGGGCGCGAAGGGACTCAGGATCAGCACGAACGTCGACAGCAGCGAACGCGGCAGCTGCTCCCACGCCTGCGCTTCGTTGACGAAGATCATCATCGCGGAAATGGCCACGTTGTAATCCATGCGCTCGATGTCGCCGGTCACTTTCTTGATCGCGGCGTGCAGCGCGCGCAGCTGGTCCTTCGTCGGTTCGCCGTCGGCGAGCTTGGGCGACGGCTGGCCCGTTTCGTCGTCCACGGCCAGGCGGTAGACGCGGCTCAGGAAGCGCGAGACGCCCTCCACGCCCTTCATGCTCCAGGGCTTCACCTGCGTCAGCGGCCCCATGAACATCTCGTAGAGGCGCAGGGAATCCGCGCCGTATTCCTTGACGATGTCGTCGGGATTGATGACGTTGCCGCGGCTCTTGCTCATCTTGAAGGCGCGGGCCGACACGCGGACGTCCGGCTGGTTTTTCAGCACGAAACCGTCGCCCTGCTTCTGCAGGTCGGCTTCGGGCACGTGCGCGGGGACGTACTTCTCGCCGGTGCGCAAGTCGCAACCGTTTTCGTCCACGCGTTCCGCGGAAACCCAGGCGCCGGCCGCGTCGCGGTAGGCTAGATACTCCATTTCGCCCAGGATCATGCCCTGGTTAACGAGCTTCTGGAACGGTTCCTTCGTCGAGACGACTCCGCAATCGAAGAGCACCTTGTGCCAGAAGCGGGCGTAGAGCAGATGCAGCACGGCGTGTTCCGCGCCGCCGACGTAGAGATTCACCGGCATCCAGTATTTTTCCTTGGCCGGAGCGACCAGGGCGGCATCGTTTTTCGGATCGATATAGCGCAGGTAGTACCAGCACGAGCCGGCCCATTGCGGCATGGTGTTCGTCTCGCGCCGCGCGGGACCGCCGCAGACGGGGCACGTCGCCTGGAGCCAGTCGGTCGCGCGCGCCAGCGGGGGCTGGCCGTCGGCCGTCGGCCGGTAATCCTTCATCTCGGGCAAACGCACGGGCAGATCCTTTTCGGGCACGGGCACCACGCCGCACTTTTCGCAGTGCAGCAGCGGGAACGGTTCGCCCCAGAAACGCTGGCGGCTGAAGAGCCAGTCGCGCAGCTTGTAGTTCGTCTTGCCCGCGCCCTGCCCCGTCTTTTCCAGCCACGCCGTAATGCGCTTCTTGACTTCCGCGGTCGGCAGACCGTCGTACTCGCCCGAATTCACGGCGACGCCATCATCGATGAACCCGTGCCAATCGACGCCTTCCGGCGGCTGCACCACCTGGATGATCGGCAGGTCGAACTTCGTCGCGAACTCGAAGTCGCGGGTGTCGTGCGCCGGCACGGCCATGATGGCGCCGGTGCCGTAGCCCCAGAGCACGTAGTCCGCCACCCAAATCGGGATCTGCTGTCCGTTGACCGGATTCGTGGCGTACGCGCCGGTGAAGACGCCGGTCTTCTCCTTGGCCAGTTCCGTGCGTTCCAGGTCGCTCTTGCCAGCGGCGGCGGCCCGGTAGGCCGCCACGGCTTCGGCCTGTTCCGGCGTGGCGATCTGGGCCACCAGCGGATGCTCCGGCGCCAGCACCATGTAGGTCGCGCCGAACAGCGTGTCCGGCCGCGTCGTGAACACGCGGATCGTCTCGCCGCCGATCGCGAAGTCCACTTCCGCGCCTTCGCTCTTGCCGATCCAGTTGCGCTGCATTTCCTTGATGCTTTCGGGCCAATCGAGGCCGTCGAGATCCGCCAGCAGCCGTTCGGCGTACTCGGTGATCTTGAGCACCCACTGGCGCATCGAGCGGCGTTCCACGCTGAAGCCCTTCGCGCGCCATTCCTCGACCTCTTCGTTCGCCAGCACGGCGCACAGGTCGGGGCTCCAGTTCACGGGCAGTTCGCTCTCGTAGGCCAGCCCGCGCTTGAAGATCTGCAGGAAGATCCACTGCGTCCAGCGCACGTATTCTTCATCCGTCGTCGCGATCTCGCGGTCCCAGTCGTAGGAAAAACCCAGCATCTTGAGCTGCCGGCGGAAGGTCGCGATGTTTTCGTAGGTGATCTTGCGCGGATGCTCGCCGGTCTTGATCGCGTACTGCTCCGCCGGCAGGCCGAACGAGTCGTAGCCCATCGGGTGCAGGACGTTGAAGCCTTTCATCCGCTTGTAGCGCGCCTGGATGTCGGTGGCCGTGTAGCCTTCCGGATGCCCCACGTGGAGCCCCGCGCCGCTGGGATACGGGAACATGTCCAGCACGTAGAACTTGGGCTGGGCCGGATCGATCGCGTCCGGAGTGCGGAACGTCTTGTTCTCCTCCCAGTATTTTTGCCACTTTTTTTCGATGTCGGTATGCGGATAGGCCATGGATGTACCTCAAATGGGTTTGAACGGGCACTTTAGCCCCCCCTCCCCCTGCAATCAACGTTCGATTTCATTGCCCGCGGCTCAAAACCGCCTTTCTCTCGCCAAGGCGCCAAGGCCGCGAAGGAGCGTTCGCCGCGCACGAGCCGTTTGGCGATCTGGGCGCCCTTTGCGAGCGATCTCCGGACGATCCCGAGGAAAGGATGATTGGATATTGGAACTTCCGTCCCATCCCGCTACAACATCTCCATGAACCCGTCCATCCGTCCCATCGATCCCGCCGCCGAGTTCTATACCGAGGAAAGGTGCCACGTGCTCGAGCTGTCCAACAGCTCCGACGACGCGGAGTGCTCTCTCGCCCGCGCCCGCGTCGAACCCGGCACGACCACGCGCTGGCACCGGCTGGCCGGCATCGCCGAACGCTACGTCCTGCTGGAAGGCCGCGGCCGGGTCGAGATCGGCGATCTTCCCCCGCGCGACGTCGGTCCGGGCGACGTCGTCCTCATTCCGCCGGGCTGCCGCCAGCGCATCGCGAACGTCGGCGCCGGCGATCTCGTCTTTCTCGCCGTCTGCACGCCCCGCTTCCGGCCCGAAGCCTACGCCGACGCCGAACCTTGACGGGCTCCGCAACGAGCCGCGGCGGGCGAATTGTTGCCCGGTGGATTTCGGCCGCGCAAAACATTTTTCCGTTTGGGGCTTGCTATTCCTGCGTCTGCGGGTATGGTCCCCCCCGCTTAGTGAGAGTAGTTAGCTTGAGTTGGAAGGTAGTCCATCGCCCGCATTGGCGGCAGGGGGAACATCTGAACCCGAACGAGTCGGGACGGTCATGAGAACATTTCCCAGAGCAGAAGGAATACAATAAACATGGCAACCAAGCTATACGTCGGAAATCTGTCGTTTGACCTCACGGATGGCGATTTGCGCCAGTTGTTCGCGCCGTTCGGCAACGTGGCGAGCTGCAATCTCATCATGGACCGCATGACCGACCGGCCCCGCGGATTCGCGTTCGTGGAAATGTCCACGGCGGACGAGGCCGCGAAGGCCATCGGCGAACTGAATGGCAAGGACATCGGCGGTCGCGCCCTGGTCGTGAACGAAGCCAAGCCCCGCGAAGATCGTCCCCGCGGCGGCGGCTACGGCGGCGGCAATGGCGGCGGCTACGGCGGCGGTCGCAACCGCTACTAACAACAAGAGCCCGTTCGGGCTTGCATGCGCCGCGGCGATTTCGCCGCGGCGTTTTTTTTTGCGGGGCGGTTCCGGGAGGCGGTGGCCCGCCGGAAAATCAGGCGCGGCGGCGCTGGGCGAAGATGCCGGCGACGAGCAAAACGACGGCGACAAGATTCAGCGCGCCGAGGACCAGTGCGATCTGCAGCGGCCGCGAGTGGAAAAGCGCGACGCCGCCGACGTAGGCCAACCCGCACGGCACCATCCCGTAGCACCAGAAGAACCGGCGCTGGGCCATCTCGAAATTCAGCAGCAGATAGGCCAGCGCCAGCGGACTCATCGCCAGCACCATCGCGCGGGTCAGGAGCTTCGCCGAAGCGGCGATGTCCGGCGACATGGGACCGAACAGGATCGCCCACGGCAGTTGCGGCATCGCCACGCAGACGACCGCCACCAGCGCGATCAACAGGCCCGCGAAGGCCAGCGCCCGGCCCAGCAGCCGCCGGCTTTCGGCGGTCATGGCGCCGGTCGTGGTCACTTTCGGAAACAGCGCCGCCGCGACCGGCACGGGCAGGAACACCGCCGTGCGCGCGATCACCGCCGCCTTGGCGAAGCGGCCGACGGTTTCCGGATCGAAGTAGTGCTTGGCCAGCGCGGTATCGAGGTTCATCAGCATCGCATAGCCCGCCAGGCAGATCAGGGACGAGCCCAGATAGCGGTAGGTTTCGTGCGGCCGCGCCGCGACCGAGTCCGCCGGCAGCCGCATGGCCGCCAGCGCAAACAGACCCAGCGCGATCACCGCCAGCACCCCGAGCCCCTGTGCCGCCACCGCGGCGAAGGCCGTGGCCGAGATGAAAATGGTGAAGACCGCCCCCAGCGCCAGTCGCGTCGCGCCCCAGGCCTGCGGAACCCACGCCAGCCAGCCGAACCACTGCATGCCCTGCAGCAGACCATAGAACAGGTTCATCCACAGGCTGGCGGCCAGGACGACGAAGGTCAGCACGATCAGCGCCGGCGGCACGTCCCAAACCGCCGCCAGCCGCGCGCGGCCGAGCCACGCCGCGGCCACCAGGAGGATGGAAATCGCCCCGAACACCGCCGACCAGTGGCGGAACAGCGGCCGGATCTCCCCCTGCCGATTCTCGCGGATGAAATGCGAAACGAAATGCGCCAGCGTGTTCTGCAGCGCCAGCATCGGGGTGCTGGCCACCAGGATGATGCCGAGCATCGCCGCCAGCGCGCCGTATTCCGCGTTCGGCAGCACCGCTTCGCGTCCGACCACCATGTGGAAACCCGCGTTGCACAGCGCCCCGAGGAACGTGCCGACGATCAGCACCGAACCGTGCTGGATCAGCCCGCCTTCGTCCTTGCCCCAAAACGGGATTTTCATCGCGTCCGCGGCTCCAGTTCAATGACCCGGCCAAGCACCCGGTCGTAGAGCGCCACGATCCATTTCAGCGGCGAGTACAGCAGGCGCAGCCGGGCGATCGCCAGGAACATCTGGAAGGACACCGGGCCGATCCGGAGCTTCGAGCCGCCCACGTCGCTCCAGGTCGTCGGAATTTCCCGGATCGCGAAATGCGCGCGCCGGGTCTTGAAAAGCATGTCCACGTCGAACGCCCATTTGGTGAGACCGATGTGCGGCACGATGGCGCGCCAGGCCTCCGCCGTCATCAGCTTGGCGCCACATTGCGTGTCGGTGATGCGCAGCTTGAACAGAAACCGGACGAGAAAATTGAAGACGCGCGACGCAAAGCGGCGCCGCCACGGCTGGCGCGGCCGCACCACGGCGCCCGGCAGCCGGCGCGAGGCGATGATGAGTCCCGCGTCGCCGATGTTGTTCACCAGGTCGTCGAACGCGGCCGGCGGCGTGGCGCCGTCCGCGTCCACGAAACCGACAAGCGTGCCCTGCGCGATGGCCCCGCCGGCCATGATCGCCCCGCCCTTGCCGATGGGCCGCGGTTCTACGATGACCCGCAGTTGCGGGAAGCCCGGCTGCAGCGCCCGTACCACTTCCTCGGTGCGGTCCTTCGAGCCGTTCACCGCGACGACGATCTCGAAATCGGTCCCGTAGCGTTCCGCGAAGTACGGCAGATAAGCCGCGAGCATCCGGCCGATGCGGCCTTCTTCGTTGTACGCGGGAACGACGATCGAGAGTTTCATTCCTCCGGAGTCTCCGGGGGGGGCGTCCAGACCGGGATTTCCTGCTTCAGGCGCCACAGGTTCAGCGTGGTGCCGGCCTGCCCGAAATGGGGCACCTTTTCCACGTATTCGAAACGCTGGGCCAGGATGTCGGCGAACGCCGTCTGATCCCCCAAGGTGACTTCCTCGACCTCGGGCGAACGGATGGACAGGCTGTAGCCGCTCAGGGCCGCGATGGGCGCGTTGGCTTCGGTGGCGAGCAGTTCGAGCATCATGTCGCGGTTCACCACGCCGATGCTTTCGGCGCGGGAGCGTTCCCAGTCGGGATAATAGCTGAACGGGCCCATTTCGAGCCCGTGCGGCACCGCCAGGTCGGTTTCGATGGCCAGATAGGTGTCCTGCGTGAGCAGCTGCGTGCCGCCCGCGGGCTTGTTCAGGTCGAGGATCCACTTGGCCGTGTCCTGGAGCTGGGCCACGGGGCTCTGGTCGCGCAGGCGCCACCAGATGCGGTCGCGGCCCGCCACGAACCAGCTCTGGGCCAGCGGCGAGGAAAACGCATAAAGCCCGCAGGCCAGCCACGTCACCGTCAGGATGGCCAGCCGCCGCGCGCTGCGCAGCTCGGGCGAGCCGCCGTAGCGGCGGACTTCTTCGCGCAGCCACCAGCGCGCGCCGGTCGAGGCCAGCGCGGCGCAGAACACCGGATAGAACGGCACCTGGTAGTCGTCGTAGGGAAACGGCGCCGCCAGATGGACCAGGGCCAGCGCGACGACCGTGATCCACAGGAACATGTTGAAGCGCGGCGCGATGTCGTCCGGCCCGGGATATTCCGGGGAGATGTCGGTCCGTTCGTCCGGGCCGGCCCGCAGCAGCAAGTAGCGGCCCGCGAGGATCAGCAGGAACAAGCCACCGACCGCCGCCGGGAAATACGCCTGCGCCAGGCGCGAGAGGCAACCGATCTTGTAGGCGATCTGCGCCAGCCACGGGCCCGCTTCGCGCAGCGAGTGGTATTCGATCACGCCGAAGCGGAACCCGTCGCGCCCCAGCATCATGAAGGGCAGCAGGGTGACCGCCAGCCCGACCATCCCGCCGAGGCCGAAATCCAGCCACGCCCAGGCTTTCAGGCGGCGGCGGCAAGCCAGCAGATAAAAGCCGCCCAGCGCGAGCGCCGCTCCCAGCGAAATCCGGGTCGCCGCCGCGCAGGCCAGCAGGAAGCCGGCGGCCACCGCCGCGCGGAATCCCCGGCGAGGCCCGACGAAGGCCAGCGCCAACAGTCCCGCGCACAGGAACAGGCTGGCCAGGGCGTAGGTCTTCACCACCGTGGTGAAGTAGGACTGGTAGACGTTCATCGCGATCAGGATGAAGCACAAACCGCCGGTCAACCGCTGCGCCTTGCGGGGACCGGCGCGCATCGCCAGCCAGGTCGCGAACAGCAGGCCCAGCGTGCCGAACGCCCAGGTGATGGCGCGGCCGCCCAGCAGGCCGAACTGCCGCACCCACGGATACGCCACCGAATAGACCATGGGCAGCATCGGCGGCTGCGTGAAGGCGAAGTCGCGGTAGGGCACCTGGCCTTCCGAAGTCAGCTTCGCCGCATACAGATACCAGCCCTCGTCCTGGTTCAGTTCCCCCATCCAGACGTTGATGCCCGACAGCACCGCCCAGCTGGCGACCACGGCCACCGCCAAAAGAAGATGGCCCCACCGCCACGCGCGATCCGGCGATTGAGCCGCTTTGAGTTCTGCATCCATAAGGCTCGCGATTGTCGCCCATGCCCTCCCCCGCGGCAATCCCAAAATAGTTGCCCGCCGCGGGGCTCCGTCGTATCTTGCGGACCTATGAACCGACCGACCATCCCGACCGTCCCCGCCGACCGCCTCGAAGAAATCTCCTCGGCCTACACCCTGTCCGACATGGAGATTTTCGTCTTCCCGTCCCTGCTCTATCCGCTCGTGCTCGCCAACCTGATGTCGCCCGCCATCTGGAAGTGGCGCGACGATCCGTGGTTCGCCAACTTCCCGAAGCTGACGCCCTACCGCCGGATCCTGCGCCTGAAGCAGTACGTCATGGACCACTACGCCTTCAATCTCGACCTCGATACCTGGGGCCTCACCACGCAGGAGCGCGAAATGGCGCGCTTCGCCCCCTACATCGCTCCGGAGACCATCGCCAAGAGCAACGCCTTGTTCGGCTACGAGGGCGACAAGTTCTACTTCGACCTCGACATCCGCCGCCACTTCGGCCTCGACAAGTACACCCGCGACGTCATTCCGTACTGGAAGACCGAAACCGTCGAGGCCATGGACGCCTTCCGCTACAAGCCCGGCCACGAAAACCAAGGCGCCGGCGAATGCGTTTCCCTCTCCACCCTCTACGCCGCCGCGCTCTACGTCCTCTGCGGCATTCCCCTCGACGACATCTTTCTCGTCGCCACCCCGCTCCACTCCCAGAACTTCGTGGACGTCAACGACGGCATCCTCACCAACAACCGCCGCCTCGTCACCAAGGCCATGTGGTTCAACGGCACCGAGCTGTCCACCAAGGCCCGCCGCGCGCTCGAGCACGAGCAGGTCACCATCGTCGCCCACCAGACCGGCTGGGTCCACGCCGTCTATCCAGAAGCCTCCATCGACCACGCCGCCTACGGACGCTTCCAAAACAAGCTCCGCGCCTTCCTCAAAACCCCCGTCACGTCCGAAATCCTGTTCAATTTCCTGCGCCAGAATCCCGCGCGCCAAAAATGCTTCCAGATCGAGCACGCCTGCTGCGGCAAGCGCCGCTGGATTCCCGCCGAAGACGCCTACGCCTTCGAAAATTCATGCCCCTACAAGGTCTCCGACCGCACCCGCGACAAGCTCCTCGACGAAATGGACGAGGACGACTTCTTCGCCGAACCCCTGACCGATCGCATCCCCCTCAACAAGTTCGACGAGTTCTTCAAGCAGGGCCACATCGATCTCGACAGTGAAGAAGACCGCCAGCGCCTCGCCCGCGAAGTGAACTGCTACCGTTCCAACGCCTGCGAAATCATCAAGGAGCTGCGCGCCTTCTGCCATCTCGAACCCCGCTGGCCCGACGCCGGCCAGCCGCGCCAATTCGTTCGCGGCCCGAGCATCGATCTGAAGCCCGGAATGACCCGCGAAGAAATCATCGCCGCCCTCGAAGCCGTCCGCGCCGAAAATCCCGTCGCCGACCTGGCCTTCCACGCCTACCGCGATCTGGCGCGCGTCGATCCCCGGCCTTACTTCAAGGCCGCCATCGAACGCTCGCCCGTCTGCGTCGAGGAGGCCAAGACCATGGATGCGCCCATGGTCGTCGCCTGCCTGCGCGAAATGGCCGACGAATCCATCTACGATTCCACCCGCGCCGCCCAGCCCGACGAAGTCTGGAATGCCCGCCGCGGCGACGGCTTCGAAAAAGCCGTGACGCTCGCCGCCGTTCTCCACGCGCGCAAGCCGGATATTTCGTTTACGCTCAAAGCCGCCGGCGAAACCGCCACCTTGACCTTCGACGGCAAGGAATATGCCTTTGCCAGCAAAAAAGGCCTGACGCTCGACCTCTCCTGGCCGATCTGAAAGCCCGCCTCACACCAAGCCGCCAAGATGCGAAGCTCCGGACCGAATCCCCATTCCCCCTCCGTGACTCCGTGCCTTTGTGTGAGCTGATTTTCGCCCTCTCCCGCTCGGAAAATCGCGGCTCATGCCCAAAAATGGACCGCAAATCGACGCAAATTCACGCAAAATGAGCCCAGAGGATCTTCCTGGGAACACCGAGCAGCCGTTCGACCCATTTTCGGCCCCATTTGTGTCCATTTGCGTTCATTTGCGGTCAAGTTCTCCGTTTTGGGCCATTTTGGGCCGATTTTCGGTCCCCAAAACCCATTTTTCGCACTCCGAAGGCCCAAAAAACACCTTTTGTGATCGTTTTTAAGCGAAAATGGCCGCTCGCGAGGCCCAGACCCCAGCCGTTGCGCCATTGACCCCCTTCTTCCATTCCGCTATTCTTTAACCAGATATGACGTCGCACCCCGGCGGCATCAAACCAACTGGAAGTTCGTTGAATCAATGCTTTTCGGGTGAAAAAGGATATCGGATGAAATCGAACGTTGTTCTGCTATTTGCGGCCATGACGATGGCGCTGGTCGGCGGTGCCGAGGCCGACATCTGGGGTCACTTCGAGTCCTCCAGCAACCATGAAATCGGCTCGATGGACTACGTCAGCGTAGATTTTGCCATCATGGGAATCTCCCACCCGCGCGAGCTGGTTCTCGGTCAATCCTATCTGGCAAGTTACGTCGCCACGTACACGACGACGTCGGACGATCCCGGATTCAACGTGACCGATACGTTCAGCGGCACCGGCACGGTCGTGGAAGCGGACGTCGAAAGCGACGACGACTGGCGGATTGACGTTCAGTTTCCACAAAACCCATTGCCGGGGGCCTGGGAGCCTTTTGAAACCCGCATTCAATTCTTGCAGTATCCGTCCGCTGCCGTGATGGTCAATTGGAGCGCTACCCCCTATGCATTCTTTAACGATGCAACACTTGAGTATCAAACCGTTCCGGATGGAATGGGCGAGATTTCTTCCTTCACCCGAAACGGCGAAATCGTCTGGACGGCTCAAGGCGGGACGGTGTGTTCCGTCCAGTGGGCGCCCACGCTCACGTCGTCGGTTTGGAAAAGCTCCTGGGAAGATCTCGAGGAAATCCGGACCGCCCAGGGAATCATGATCGCCCGCGTGCCGATGTTTTATCGCGTCGTTTGCCAATCCAACGGCTATCTGCAGCCGATGCGGGTCGGAACCGAATGGACCTATGCGGCATCCAACAATTTCGGAGAAACCTGGACGTTGACCGAAACGACCTGCGGCACCTTGAGTTTCCCCGAGGCTTCGCTGATGCCCGGATGCGCGCGCAAGTACTACGCCGTGCGACGCGCCGAAACATGGGAATATTACGCGCCGGAGGGCGTTGGCTTCCTCTGGAACGAGGCCCCCTATTCCTACGTGCGCTCCACGACGAACGCGGTGTTTGAATGGCAGGAGACATCGGAGCGGCGCGCGCTGCAGGAGGCGGAGCCGGGCGTCGTCTGGACCAACCAGTTCAGCCACTTCAAGGACCTCGGCGAAATTTCCATCGTGTGTTCCAACGCGGGAACCGAAGTCGTCACGGTACCGGCGGGCACGTTCGAGTGCACGCGGTGCGAAGCGACGGTCGTTGGAATTCCCGAGATGACCTGCACCGACTGGATCCGGCACGATCTCGGTCTCGTGAAGCGCGTTTCCTTTATCCCGAATCTCATCGGAGGCTCGAGCCCCGTTACCTACCAATTGGAAACGATCGAACGCTAGCGCGGCGCATCCCATCGATGAACCGATATTCGTTCCATGTTTTGCGCAATGCTCCTGTTTTCTTGCCTATTCCTGTTTTCCTGCTGAAAACCTGCCTTTTCTGGCCCTCCAGGGTCCTCAGAACGCCTCAAAATGCCGTTTTCGACCCGTTTTGACGGATTTTTAGCCTTCGGATCGGTTGTAGGCAGCTTTTGCGTTTATCCCGCCATGGCGGGACGGGCGGCGGGCTGTTCCGACCGGAATCCCGCCGGGGCTGCAACCCCGGCCTACACCACCGAGCTCGGACCTCCGACTTCGGACCTCGGCACCCCTCCGGCCCCGCTGCGAGCCATTTTCGACCGAAAAACGCCTCACGTGAGGCCCTTTCTGCGAGATCGGCATTACGTGGCGCCCCCTAACCGACGTAAAGCCGATCTCGCGCGCGTTGCCGTCCCGCCTGACCGCGCCCTATTCCCCGAACCCGCAGCCCCTTGCACCGTTGACCCGCCACCGCATTTCCGCTATTCTTTAGCCACTCAGGAGAATTCACCCCGCCACGTAAAGCCGACTTGAAGCCGGTAGAATAAAACTGTTCTGCTTATAGGAATAATATGAATATTCAGCAATCTCCTGATAATTATTCAGATGTCGACAAACTATTTCGCAGCCGCTGGTTTTGGATCGTCTTACTGGCCGTTACATATGTGCTACCTGCTTTACTCGTCTGGGTACCTATGGCTCTCGCATTCCCGTGGGTCATGATTCCTGGCGCACATTTGGGGTTACAGCATGTATTGGGCCTGCGCTATCTATATGGTGCGCCTGCAATTGCTTTTGCAATTGTATTTCATATTATCTTTTGGACACTTTGCGGGCTGCTGTTATTCCGAGGGCAGAAGCTTTCGGTGACTTGGCTTCGCAGCATATCCATTGTGTTCATTGTCATTCTTATTTTGACCATTATTGGATGCTGCCCTGCAATCGATGCTGTCAGACACTGATATTACACTTTATGATTAAGAGCAGAACAAGCGGGTGCAGGGTACCCTCCACAAGGTGTCGGGTCCCCTGACCCGTGACGTTGGGCAATATAGATATGAATGATCCGCAGATATATGCCTGGATATTTCTCTCCGTAGACGATGCCCCTTGCTCGCTACAAGACATTATCGCTATGGCCGATGGTATCAATCACGCCATACCATCTCAGAAGGAACTCCAGACTAGCCTCGGCTGGTTGAAACACAACGGGCTTGTGCGCAAAGAGGGAAAGAAATACTGCCTGACAAATGCGGGTGTTGAACTACGAAAACGAATGTCTGCCATAACCACGATGAAGACATGGGACAATACTACAGCCGAACTATCGCGAATCGCCGGCAATGCGGACCCAGATGAGGATGTGACTCCTCGGGATGTCTCAAAGGCATATCAAGGTTACAAGAAATGGTTTTGGCAGGAATATCGGAAACTCAAAGAAAATGATGCCCAACAAGGGGGTCCAGGGTACCCGTCACAAGGTGCCGGGTCCCCTGACCCCTGACGTTCTGTGATGAAAACATGAAACATATAAACGCATATTCCACATTCATCGCGCTCATACTCCTAGTATCGGGCTGTGCGACAACCCGAACGGACAATGCCCGCATTACGGCGGGGCCGTTGACCGTATCGCAACCAACCCCTATTCCCGACTTAGTAGCGCAGATCATCGCTACTGCCAGGAACAACACTGGCCCCCTTTCTATGGATATTCGCTATTGCGTGCGCGACTGCCGCGTTAGTGACAAACCCAAGACTGAATATTTCCAAGAGCCCAACGCATCCGCTATGGCGGATTGGGGAAATTCCTCTATACAATGTTCCTCTGCCATACCGATAGAGGCTGCGCTTGAACTCGCTCTCGCACCCAATCTCGATTTCCATGTGAGTCCCTTTTCATCCCCCAAGCCCCGCATTAGCATCGGCCCCCCTGAACTGGTCAGGGATCATCCCGCTATCGTGCGAAGAACTTATAAAGTACCCAAGAATCGGGCCAAGATGCTGGCAAAACTCCCGGCCAGGCTTTCGGCGACAGGCGCCAGCATGGCCTACGATCCCCAAAGTGGACTGTTGAATGTTATAGACGATGAACAACACTCGACCGTTGGCGAGTTACTGGACGCCGTTGGCGCCAAGCAGGTTATTCGGAACCCCCAAATACCGGAAATATGAAGAGCACAGAACAAGGCGTTGCTGGGTACTCGCCACAAGTGGCGAGTCCCCAGAACGCTGACGTTAGCCAGAGAACATAAAATGATACAGCTCGAAGGGGATTGCGTAGAATGACAAGAAACTCGCTTAATCACGGACTTGCCGCCGCGAAAGTGGCCAAGAAAGACGAGTTCTACACTCAATATATCGACATTCAGAAGGAGGTTGAGGCCTATCTGGATTTCGATCCTGACACCTTCCGCGATAAGGTAGTGTATTGCAACTGCGACGATCCCTTTGAGAGCAACTTCTTTAAGTACTTTGCGGCCAACTTCAACTATCTTGGCCTGAAAAGGCTAGTCTCCACCAGTTACGACGGTTCCCCAATCGCTGGCCAGCTCTCGTTATTCCCGGAATATAACGAGGGGAATGGCAAGCGCCAGAAACCTAAGGCGCTCGCTGTCATAATAGACCATGTGAAAGACGAAGATGGAGACGGCGCAGCGAACATAGAAGACGTGCAACTGTTCCTCAAGCGAAACAAGGCTGCACGAACTGCCTTGAAAGGAGACGGCAATTATCCTGGTGGCGATTTCCGCAGCTCCGAGTGCATCGCACTCTTGAAAAATGCGGACATCGTGGTAACCAACCCACCCTTTTCTTTGTTCCGCCAGTATGTCGCCCAACTAGTGGATTACGGAAAGAAGTTCCTGATCATCGGAAACACTAATTCGATCACCTACAAAGACATTTTTCCTCTTATCAAAGAGAATAAGGTGTGGTTAGGCTGCACCAATTTCAATGTCGGGATGTTTTTTGAGGTGCCAGACCACTGGAAACACTTTCACCATATAAACCAAGAGACGGGCAGAAAGATTGCCCGCGTTGCGTCATCCTGCTGGTACACGAATCTTGACCATGGACGCCGCCACCATCCCCTAAGTCTCATGACCATGGCTGAGAACTTAAAGTTCAGCAAGACCCTTAGGGGCAAACCCGCTTATGACCGTTACGAAAACTACGACGCGATTGAGGTGAGCACTTACAAAGAAATTCCCAGCGACTACGATGGCATCATGGGCGTACCGATCACTTTCATCGACAAGTACAACCCCGATCAGTTCGAGATTGTGGGAATAACCAAGACTTGGTTCGGTGCCGCTTCCCGGACTTTTCCCAACCAAACTCAGTATAGTAAAGACGGCACACAGTCTATCGTCACAAAGCTTAACGACCAGCCGGCGATAATGGTTAAGAAACCACCTGTCGGCCAGACTTACTACACCGTGGACGGCAAGTGCTACATCGCCCTTTACCAACGCATTCTCATCCGCCAGCGCCGCAGTGCCCGTCATGTTAAAGAGAGGAAGAAGTGAATACTATTCTGAGAACCGACATCACCATCGCTGATATCTGCGAGGGGTTTGTGTATAACCAACTAGAGGGCAAAGGGCTGTTTGGTCTAGGTGGTAAGTTGACAATACAACCGGAGTACCAGCGTAACTACATCTATGCAGATGGCGGCGGAAAGAAAGAGCAAGCGGTCATCCATTCGCTTCTTAAGGGGTATCCGCTGGGTCTGATCTACTTCAACAAAGTCGCAAAAGACAAGTTTGAGGTTCTGGACGGCCAGCAACGGATTACTAGTATCGGTCGGTTCATTACGAACAAGTTTGCGATTATGGACAACGGCAACCCTAAGAATTTCGTCAGCCTGCCTGCCGACCAGCAAGCCAGGATTCGGGACTCAAAACTGCTGATATACGAGTGCGAGGGTACTGAGACCGACATCAAAAAATGGTTTGAGACGATAAACATTGCAGGTGTGCCACTCAATTACCAAGAACTCTTGAACGCAATTTACTCCGGACCGTTCGTGACGCTTGCGAAGGCTGAGTTCAGCAACAGCCAAAACGCGAACATCCAGAAATGGAGCGCGTACATCAAAGGTAGCGCGAACCGGCAGGAGTTTTTGGAACGGGCGCTGGACTGGGTGAGTAAGGGCGATATCGACGGCTACATGAACGCTCACCGTTATTCGGATGACATAAATGAACTGAAGAACTATTTCAACAGCGTGATCGACTGGGTTTCAACCGTATTCGCAGACGTTCTCCCAGAAATGAAAGGATTGGAATGGGGCAGACTTTACGAGGAGCATCACGGCAAGTCTTACGATCCGAAAACGATGTCGGAGGCTGTCATAAAGCTCGCCGCCGATGACTGCGTGACTAACCTCAAGGGGGTGTTTGAGTATTTACTGGGCGGCTCGATCGATACGAGGTTATTGGAGGTCCGGGTCTTCGACACTCCAGTCAAGCGGGCCACATACACCAAGCAGACGCAATTTGCTGAGCGCAAGGGTAAATCCAACTGCCCGCATTGCGCGATTGGACATGACGCGAACAAGAACAGAATATATAAGTTCGACGAAATGGACGCCGACCACGTAACGGCATGGAGCAAAGGCGGGAAAAGTTCGGCCAAAAACTGCGAGATGCTATGCATCACCCACAATAGGTCCAAAGGCAATCGATAATACGGAACAATACAAAGGGGCTAACAAGGCGTTGCACCACTACGCGCCACAAGTGGCGCGAGGGTGAACGCTGACGTTGGCTGAAAGAAATACCATGAAAAAATACGAAAAACTATTAATTATCTTGGCTGTGGCTTGGGCTATCGGGCGCCTGACTTCGCCCCCGATGTATATCGCGTTAGCTAAAGCCAGACTCTCGTCCACACCTATATCTCAGCGAACATACTATGATGCGATGTACTTTCTCTATGCCTATGCAGGCATGTTGCCTCAAATATTAATTACAGTATGGATGTTTATTGACGCGAAGAAACGAAATCTTAATAGGTGGATATGGGGCGCTGTGGGACTCGGATTGGGTGTCAATGGCGCCGTGCTTTACATAGCCCTCCAGATTCTTGAGGCCATTCGACAGAAGAATTATAATGACAGCCAACAAGCGGGTCCAGGGTACCCTCCACAAGGTGTCGGGTCCCCTGACCCCTGACGTTGGATGTAAATAGAATGGACCACCTAACGCATTCCCGACGGCTAAGGCAACTACTGCGCTTATGTCGCCATCAAATTGAGTCCCGAAAGGAATGTGGGCAATTCAGGTCACAGGCGGATATCGCATTAATAGCGTTTATGGAACTTGCCGTTTCTCATGCCGCGGCAGTACACGCGCTATCAGAGAAGCACTTTGACTTTTCTCTCTCCGCCCTGTGCTGTGCTAGATCGGCATTTGAAGCCGGAGTTATAGCCGTTTGGATAGGACAACCTGAGTTGCCATTTGCGCGTGAGGGCAGATGGATTGGATTTTTTCGGAAACTTGGCAAGTTTTACGAAGAACAAGGGGAATTTCTCGAAAAGACCACACCCGGTCTCGGTGCGGATATGACTGCGGCATTTGACAAAACAGATGCAATATTTACCGACTTAGTTCATAAATACCCCGAAATTAAGGTGGAAGGCACCCCAAATGTCCGCCAAATATTGAAAACGAATGGTTACGAGCATCTGTATGCTGGATACAAGTCAGCATCTCAGGTTGTACACTCTGGGCCAGAAACAATAATTCGACAAAGACATAAAGACGATTCCCCAGACGCCCTGTACAGAGTGGGGTTGGGCGAATGGACAAATGCCTGCATAATGGCTGGGTGGGGGGCAGCGGTAGCTACATACACGGCTATGTGGCGGACGGGAACATCTAAGCAAGATTTGAAACCGCTGATCGATGCACATACTAGATTTAACAATACTCTGGCAAGTGAATGACGAGACATCCAACAATGGGGTCCAGGGTACCCTCCACAAAGTGTCGGGTCCCCTGACCCCTGACGTTAAGCATTAGGAGGATATATTATGACAGATGATGAACTGTTTGAGTTCTACAAAAGTCAATACGAGCGCGAAGATGAAGCGCGAAATGACATCAACGATCGACTTCAGATACCACTCGCCATAATAGTCTCCCTCATTGGTGTCCTTGCTACAATGGTCAAGCTCCTCGGCTACCCTGGATGCTCCTGGAAATACGGCGTCTTCAGTCTACTCATAATCGCTAGCGGCGTTTTTGTAGCTCGGGCGCTCTACTTTTTTGTGCACGCGTGGCGCGGATATGAGTATGAATTTTTACCGACTGCAGACCAGACTCGCGAATACCGAAAAAAGCTGCAGACAACTTACGCATCATTTCCTAATTCCCGGAAACTTGTTGAACAGCATACAAAACAGTATATCCAGAATTACTACATTACTTGCTCAACCAAGAATACAGACAACAACGACGCACGCGCACTTAACTTACACTTCTCAAACCGCGCCATCATTTTCGCTGCCGTTCTTGTGGCTTCGACATATGTTTTCTACGAGTGCTTCAAGCTTAGCGATCTTATACCATCTGAAAGCTCGTCCGTGCGTATTACCCAACCCGTTGAAATAAAGAGGGCACCATGACTGAACCCAATAATGAGCAACCCAAGAATGGCCAGGGCAAAGCTGTACCGCCACCGCCACCACCGCCACCGCCACGGCTTATTAAAGAGGGCGTTGAAATAGTGAAACAGTTGAAAAAGAACGGCGCAAACGCACCGAAGAAGGATGGTTAATAATGAGCAAGAACACTACACCTCCGCCCCCCCCTCCGCCGCCGCCCCCGCGCAAGGTGAGAATCGATATTCCGCCGCCGCCGCCACCGGCTCCTCCTGTAAAGAAATAACAGCCCAACAATCGGTTCCAGGGTATTCCCCACAAGGTGTCGGGTCACCTGACCCGTGACGTTGCCGCACGAGATGACTAAAGAAGAACTCATCGCGAATCAGAAGAGGGCCGGCCGCCTGCTGTGGTGGTTGTTGGGCATTATGTTCCTCATCATGATCGGTTTGGCCCACTTGATTCATGCGACCGGGGCGGCCCACCGCGACCTGGCGTTTCGGATCGCCTTGTTCGTCATCATCGCCGCGATCTTCGGAGGCATCTTCTGGATCGGGAAAAAGACGGACGTGCGCTGCCCCGCCTGCAAGAAATCCGTGCAGGGCGGCATCTATGCGCCCTTGGCCATCGCCACGGGCAAGTGCGGCCATTGCGGCGCCACGCTGTTCGACGAACCACCGACCCCGGAAACAACGTCGGCCGCCAGGCCTGCATGAAATGAATCGTTCCTTTCGTCCTTTGCATCTGCTGGCTCTCTGCCTTGTTCTGGGGAGTGCCTGCACTCGTCCAGCTCCTCAGCAAAGCGTTCTGCGGCCGGGGACCGATGCCGTCCTCTTGCTCGAAGATGGCACGGCGTTTGAACTGGCATGGATCGAACCGCTTCAGATGTGGTTCGGGAAATATGAGATTACGATCGACCAATACCGATTGCTGCGAACCCGCCTGAAGACCATCCATGAACCCAGGACCCAAGAGCCCAAGTATGAAGCGGTAACCATGGTCAACCACGCCAATGCCGTGAAATTCTGCAAAATCCTGACCGATGCGTTCACCGGCTTTCTGCCGCCGAATTGCGTCGTGAGGCTCCCCTATGACGCAGAGTGGCAGTGTTGCGCCCGCTGCGGAGATCAACGGCGCTATCCGTGGGGCAACGAGTGGCCACCGACCGCGATGGCCGACGGCGTGCTGCCCAACTTACTCGGAACGGAACGGCCGGACTGGATGAAAAAGAATCCGGATGAGATCATCCCCGGCTATGGCGACGGGTGGCCCGAACAGGGAGACGTGCGGAAGAGCGGCCGGAACAGGTGGGGCCTGTATGGCATGGCCGGAAACGTTTCCGAGTGGTGCGCAGATCCATTTGATCGAAACCGCAGCATGGGGAAATATCAAGGGGGATCCTGGAGAGATTACCGCGGGGCCCATCTTGCGATTGCGTCGGCCTCAGATCATCCGAAGATTCCCAGCGCCTTTGGGTGCGGCTATGAAGGTGCCGACGGCAATCTCGCCACAGGTTTTCGAATCGCCGTTGGGCCCGACCATCCCGCAAGTGCCAACCCAATTCAAAGCAATGAAATTTCCCTGCCCGCTTCAGACTGACGACGCGAAGACTCGCCTCGGCCAAAACCCCGCCAGAAGGGGGCGATCCTATCATTTATAAAACGCCATGTTGCGCCTGTATGTAGATCAGATCGCGCGATTGTTTCCGGAGGCCACGCCGGCGGAGCGGCGGTTGCTGCTGGCGACGCGGCGGGCGATCCTGAAGGCGGTTCCGGCCTGCCACGAGCGCGTCAAATGGGGCGCCCTCTCCTACCAGAAGCCGGACCCGGACGCGGCGGTCAAGGGCGGCATCTGCCAACTCTATTGTTGGCGCGGCCAAGTCTTGGTGGGGTTCGTCCACGGCGCGTTCCTGCCCGATCCCGCGCGGCTGCTGCAAGGCACCGCCAAGGCCAAGCGCGTTCTCCCCATCCCGAGCGCCGCTTTCCTGAAAGACCAGCGCTTCCTCGATCTGCTCCGCGCCGCGGCGAAGTACGATCCCTGCCAGCCTTGAACCGTTCTCGCGCAAAGACGCCAAGGGTTCAAGGGTTCATTCGTTCCGGAATCCCGTCTCCGTGCCTTTGTGTCTCCGTGTGAGACGATTCCCCGCTCGCGACCACAAGCCGCGATGGGTGGCGAGGGAGATGCGGGCTCAGGGGGCGCGCTGGACGCCGAGGCCGTAGAAATAGGTGCCGAGTTCGGCGGGCGCGGCGTTGGTGTAGCCGTTGGTCGGCGCGGTGGCGGACAGGTTGCCCACGTGCTGGGTGTAGGGGCCCAGGGCATCGGTCGCGCGCAGGATCGAATAGACGCGGCCGGTCGCGCTGGGCCAGCGGAAAACCAGGTTCGCGACGACGTTGGTGTCCAGCGGCGCGAGCGCCAGCACGGAATTGCTGGACGTCGGGAGGGTCCCGGCGACGCATTCGGAATAGTTGTCCGCGCCGTCGCCGTCGGAGTCGTCGCCCGGTTCGGCGGCCAGGCCTTCCGGGAACTGCTGGGCTTCCCACAGGTCGGGCAGGCCGTCGGCGTCGCCGTCGAAATCGGGATCGGCCAGGACGCCGACGAGCTGGACGGAATCGACGAAGGCGACGTCGGTCGTGCGGTCGCCGGCGCTTTCCTGCAGGCGGGCGCGGACGCTCACCTGGGGCGTGCCGGCGGGCAGGAAGAAGGTCCAGGGGTTGGCCATCTGGGGATTGCGCTCTTCGTAAGGCCCGCAGGCGTCGTAGGCGAGATCGCCCCAGGCGTCGTTGCCGTCGATCAGCTTGGTGGCCGTCCACGAGGCGCCGGCGTTGGTGGAGACGTCGAGGTAGAAGTCGACGTCGGTGGCGAGGCCGGTGGCGGCATGGGGCACGAGCAGCGCGACGTTGGTATAGCCGTAGAGGGGGACGTTGGTGAAGAGGACGTCGGGATGGGCGGTGCCCGTGGCCGATCCGCGCAGGCTGCAGGCATAGATGCCGTCGCGCACCTGGGCGACGGAAGCGGTGCCGACGAGGCCCCCCTCGCCCGGTTCGCAGGCATAGGCCCACGTGTCGGCGGGCGCGCCCTCGAAGCCCTGGAAGGCGATGCCCGGCGCGTCGTAGATGCGGACGGCGTCGATCGCCAGGTCGCTGCGGTAGTCGGTGCCGCTCGTGCCGCGGAAACGCAGGACGACGTTGGTTTGGCCGCCGCAGAAGGCCAGATCGACCGTGGCTTCGCCCCACATGGAATTGGTCTTCCACTGCTGCGCGCCGGATTTGCTCCACGCGCCCAGGGTCCAGGAAGCGCCGCCGTTGGTGGACACGTCCACGGAGAGCGTGCCCATGTTGGCGAGCGAATAGTCGAACATGTGGTAGCGGAACCAGAGGCGCGGCGATTCGGCGTCGCTGAAGTCGAACGCGGCCTCCAGATAAGCGTTGCTATTGGGCGTGGCGCCGGTGGCTTCCGTATACAGGTAGTAGCCGCTGCCGCCGTAACCGCTGGGCGGGCCGGTCTGCTCGGAAGGCGTCGGGCCGCTGAGCCGCGTCCAGTCGAAATCGTCACCGGCCGCGTTTTCCCAGATGCCGAAGCCGCTCTCGAAGTCTTCCGCGTAGGCGTACGGAACCCAGGGTTCTTCCGCGGGCGGTTCGGCGTCCGTATCGGCGACGACGCGGACGTCGTCCAGGTAGCAGTTGTTGCCGTAGAGCGAATGGAAGAGGAAGCCGACGGTCAGATTCGTCTGGCCTGCGGCGCCGGCCGGAAGCGCCACGCTCAGGTTGGTCCAGCCGACGGAATCGCCCCGCCGCGAATGGAAGGCGGCGTCACTGGTCCAATCGGTCCCGTTGGTGGACCACTGGACGGTCATGCCCTCGCCGTCGTAGCCGGTCCGCACGTCTTGGAACCAGGCGAACCGAACGGCGACGTTCGAGCGCCCGACGGTCGACAGCGCCGGCGCCACCAAGCGGAGTTCCGCCCCGCTGGCGCAGTCCCACGAATTGAAGGAGACGTAGCGATAGCCTTCGCAGGGGCTGGCGTTCTCGTGCTCGCTGGACGTGACGTAGTCCAACGCCGGATCGGTGCCCGGATCGGCCACGATGGCCGTGGACCAGCCGGCGGGCAGCGCGGCGACGTTGAACCCCTCCGCCAGCAGCTGGTCGGTTCGGACGATCTGCACGTCGTCCAAATAGCAGTTGTCGCCGTAGTTGGAGAGGAACTCGAAGGCGACGTAGACGGAATCGTCGCCCATGGCCGCCTGCGGCAGGGAGGTTCGGAAGCGCTCCCACCCCAGCGGCCCTTCGCGCGGGAAAAACGGCTCCAGGTCGTTCCACGTGGATCCGTCCGCCGACCACTGCACGGTCACGCCTTCGGCGAACTTGTTCGTGCGGGACCTTTGGTACCAGGCGAATTCGACGTCCACGCCGGCGCCGTTCGTCGTGGCAAACGCCGGGCTGCTCAGGCGCACGACCGCCCCGCTCCGGCAATCCCAGGAGTTGAATTTGACGAAATGCGTGCCCTCGTACGGCGTCGCGTTGGTGTAGGTGCTGCTCGTGACGAACGAGACGACCGGATCGATGCCCGTGCCGCTGCCCACCGAATTGGTGGCCAGCGCCCAGCCGGCCGGCAAGGCCGCGTCGTTGAAGCCTTCGGAGAGCAAGACGTCGAGCTCCGCGTAGGCGGCGTGGATGGAGTTGGTCTCCCCTTCGGCGACCGGCAGCGTCAGGCGGGCCGGCTCGCGCCACCCGGCGACGTGCGCAAAGGACACGACGTGCGAGCCTGCGAAGACGTTGGTGGCGACGTCGTCGCTGTCGAACCAGTCGCCGCCGTCCACGCACCACTGCGCGCCCGTCGGCGCGGGGTCGTCGATCGCCACGGAAACGGCGCCCGCGTTGCAGACCGAGTCGCGGCAATAGATGAAGCACGCGACGACGTTGAGGTTCGAGTAGCCGTTGTTGTAGCCGGGCCAGTCGTATTTGGCGCCCGCCCCGTCGTAGCTGGGATAGCCGGGGGTGTTCCGGTTCCCGTACGGATCGTTGAAGATGGCGGTGTATTGGTTGTCGTAGTAGCCGATGGTCGTGATGTAGTGCCCGGAGGTCGTCAGCAGATTGAGCAGGACGAACGGGGAGCCGGAATCGATTTCGGCGGTCAGTTCGTCCCAGGTGGGCGACCAATCCACGCCGGTGCCCGAGCTCTTGCCGTGGTTCAGGATGTACTGCCGCATCCAGCCGCGGGTTTCTTCCCAGTCGTTCTGGGTGATGTAGCCGTAGCCGCCGAATTCGGTCGTGTCCACGCCGTTGTCGATATCGTAGACGATGCCGTTGTTGGTGTAGATCTCGGACACGTACTGCCCGTAATGGCTCGTGTGCGAAGACGGCAGGGCGCACGTGCAATCCCAGTACGGCAGGGTCTCGGAATAGTTCAGCGCCATGAGGGCGGACGACGCGCCGCAAGCGGAATGCTTTTTCGTGAAGTCGTCGCGCGTGTCGTAGACCTGGTGGAGATACGGCACGTCCAGCATGCTGCAGATGGCGCGCGGCACGGCCTGCACCTCCACGGCCAGCGTCCGCGTCGCGGCGGGAACGGCCTCGGCAAGCGGGAGCTCTTCCGCGCTGGCGGGCAGCGCCACTTCCTCGATCTCCGCCAACCGGAACGACGGCTCAGCGTCCGCGCCGGCCGGCGCCACCGCGGCGACCCGCGCCACATGGAGGCGCCCGGTCTTTAGCGAGACGTAGGCGAGGCGCGAGCCGTCGGGCGAGAGATGTCCGCCCGCTTCCTGCTCGTCCGGCGTCGAAGTCAGGAGCTGCTTCCCCTTCCCGTCGAAACGCACGGCATAGAGATCGGAGGATTCGATCTCCATGTATTTCGACAAGGTCGTCTGGGTGTAGAAGACGTGCAGGCCGTCGGGCGCCCAGCAGGGCTGCGAACCGGGTCCCAAGGCATACGTCCGGCGCGTCGCGAGATCCACCGCCAGCAACTGGCCCGCGATCGTTTCGGCGACCAGTTTCCGGCCGTCCGGCGACCAGACCGGATTGAAACAGGACGCGTCGGCGTCGGTCAGGCGGTCCCGGTCGCCCGTGTCCAGATCGAGCAGCCAGATTTGCCCGTCCCGGCCGTTGTAGGCGAGCCGGGTTCCGTCGGGCGAGAGCCGGGCCAGATTGACGTAGTGCCCCAGGTCGTGCCGGGCGGTCACCTGGCCGTCGGCCGCGGCGATCCACGCCTCGTTGCCCACGGTGTAGGCCATGCGGCCGTCGGCCGCGAAGGACGGCACGCCGGCGCGGCGAGTCGCGGGAACCAGGCTGGCCACCGTTTCCGAGTCGACCCGGTACACGGCGGGCAGTTGCGGCGGAAAGTCGTCGCCGTCGGCGGGCTGGAACGTCTTGAAGCCCAGCTCGCGGCCGTCGGGCGACCAGTCGAACCAGGCGCCGCTGCTGGAGGCATCCGAAAGCTGCACCAAGGACTGATCGTCCAGGCGGAGCACGTAGACCCCTTTGCCTCCCTCGCCCGCCAGCGCCAGGCGAGCATTGTCCGGCGACCAGACCGGCCGGGACACGTTCGCGGGGACCTCCGCGGAAGCCGCGGCCGCGAGCACGCCCCACCCGCCCAGTCCCAGCGCGCAAAGCCCGAATGCGATCGCATTTAATCGCATGGAGTGATTCATGGGTTCCTCCCGGTTCAAGGGGCGTCGGGCCAAGAAACGCCGATGCCGTAATAGTAGGTGCCGAGTCCCGCGGGCGCGGCGTTCGTGAAGGCGTTGGTCGGGGCGCTGGCGGACAGGTTGCCCACGTGCTGGGTGTAGGGGCCGGCGACGTTCGTCGCGCGCAGGATCGAATAGACGCGCCCGGTCGCGCTGGGCCATTGGAAGATCAGGTTGGCCGTCGCCGTCTGGTTGGTGGCGTAGGGCGCCAGGGCCAGCACCGAGGAGTTGGTCCGCGGATTCGTCCCCGCGACGTACTCGGAATAGTTGTCCACGCCGTCGCTGTCGTCGTCCCCGCCGGCCACGCCGTTGGTGGAGCCGCCGAAATACAGGTTCTCGTAGTCGTCCGGCATGCCGTCGCCGTCCGCATCCGCCGCCGGATCGGAAGTCACGCCGGTCACGATCACGTCGTCCAGCGCGAGGTTGCTGTAGATCTTGTTCCAGGTGAACTTCAGCTGCGTGACCGCCTCGGAAAGGTCGAAGGCATAGGTCGTGCCGACGTTGGACGGATTCGTGACGACGCCCAAGGTGCTCCAGCTGCCGCCAGAGTACTGGGCGACCACGAACGTGCCCGTGCCGGCGGCCGTGACCGCGCGCATCCAGAACGAGACGTTCGTGCCGTGCGAGAACGTCGGCGTGACGACGTAGTCGCCGTCGGAATCGAACTTCACCGACGGAACGGCGCGGCCGTAGTAGGTGGTCGCGTAGTTGGTGACGCCGCTGAAGGTCCAATCCGCGGGCGCCGCCGGGGCCGCGTCGAAGGGCTCGTCGATCAGCGTGACGGCATTCGTGTCGGGTTCCGCGGTATACGTGGCCGAGAAGGCGTTGGTGGTTCCGTTGGTGACGGCGGTCGCGACGTCGTCCGGCGCGACCCAGCCCGTCGCCGCGCCGAAGGAGACCGTATGGGCGCCCGCGACCAG
>ERZ1645187.302-NODE-302-length-47503-cov-8.524090_pt1 | contig 47503 bp, 43 predicted proteins | sample MGYA00575352_ERZ1645187 | MGnify/ENA primary metagenome ERZ1645187 (study PRJEB40837, sample SAMN11349314) | freshwater sediment metagenome | isolation source: river sediment | host: Sediment | place: India: Wazaribad , New Delhi | collected 2017-02-21 ... | reverse complement strand
GGCGCGCAGCTGGGTGCGCTTGCCCAGCGGGTGGATCAGCACTGCCGATCCGCCCCACCTGCGCGAAAACGCCTGCTGGCCATACCAGCGCCAGGTCGGCCCGGCGGACAGCGTGATCCGGTCCGCGCCGGACACGAATTCCGGCCCGACTTGCAGCGCCAGCGCGTAATCGTCGAACGCGCTTTCGCGGTAGAAATCGCCGCTGCCCGACAGGCGCGCCAGCAGCCGCGCCTTTGGCCCCAGCGGCAGCCGGGCATAGGCCTGCGCCCGCGCGGCCAGTCCCAGCCCTGAGCGGGCCTTGGCGTCCTCGCTCAGCGTGAAATCGCCGATGATCGTGCCCAGCGTATCGGCGCGGGTGGCGCGGTTGATATTGCTGTCGGGCGCGAGGGCCAGCTCGATCGAGCCGCCCAGCGGCTTCGCGGCGGCCAGCGCGGCGGCATAGAAGCGCACCGCGCGTTCGACGTCGGGGGGTAGTTGCCCGGTCGCCTGCGCGGCGCGGATTTCCCGCTCCGCCGCGCCCAGCCGCCCCAGCATCGCGTCCATCCGCGCCAGTTCCAGCCGGACCCGCGCGGCATCGGGGCGTTCGTCCAGAATGCGGCGTAGCTCGACCGCCGCGTCGCGCACACGGCCCATCCGGTCGGCCAGCATCAGCGCCAGCCGGAACCGCGCCTCGCTGCGCAATTCGATGTCGGGATCGCCCGCCAGCGCCCGATAGGCGGTTTCGGCGGTGGTGAAATCACCCGCATCGCGCGCGGCATCGGCAAAGGCGAACAGCTGCGTCGGGCTGAGCCGGACTGGCGCGTCAGCTGCGGATTCGGCAACTGGCGGGGATGCGGGCGGGGTCGACGGGGCATCCTGCGTACCCGCCGTGCTTAACGCCAGCGCTGCCCCCAAAACCGCGACCAGTTGCACGCCGACCCAATCCGCTCCGAAAAAACCACGTATAAACGCGGACTTCGCGGGAAATGCGCAGAAATTTGGCGCGATGCAATCGGTTTTAGTGGAACCGGGCGCAGATTTTGCGCCCGGTTACTGGTTTTTTCAGACTAAGTTCTTGTTAATCCAGTCATCTACGCGTCGTTCCAGAATGGAAAGCGGCTGCGATCCCGATGCGATCAGCAGATCGTGGAAACCCTTGATGTCGAACTTCGCCCCCAGCGCGGTTTCGGCCTTGCGGCGCAGTTCCATGATCTTGATCATCCCGATCTTGTACCCGGTCGCCTGCCCCGGCAGCGTGATATAGCGCCGCACTTCGGAACGGGCGCGCTGCATCGGCTGGCGGCCCGTGGTGTTGAGGTAAGTCACTGCCTCATCCTCGGTCCAGCCCATCGCGTGCAGGCCGGTGTCGATCACCAGCCGCGCGGCGCGGAACAGTTCGGCGTCCAGCCGCATGAAGTCGGCCGCGTCATCCGGGAAGGCGCCCATTTCCTTGCATACCGCCTCGGCATAAAGGCCCCAACCTTCGCCAAACGCGACATAGCCGGTGACCGAGCGGAACTTTGGCCCGCCCTGCTGGCGCACCTGGATGTCGCCTTGCGTGTTGTGGCCGGGGACGGCCTCGTGACACATCAGGGTATAGAGCGCGGCGGGGTCCGGCGTGTTGCCGACCAGGTGGACATAAGTGCGCGCGGGCCGCTTGCCATCGGGGCTGGGGGGCGAGGCATGGGCCGCGCCGCCGGGCACTTCGGAAAAGGCCGGTTCGCGCACCACTTCGATCCCGAACTTCGGCAGCGTGCCGAAATACTTGGGCAGCAGCGTGCGGGTGTGCGCGACGAAGGCGTTGGCGGTGGAGAGGTATTCGGCGCGGGCGGCATCGTCGAACGGCTTGGGCGGATAGAGCCGGGCGCGCTCGGCATAGAACGCGTGGCGGTCCTTGAACCCGGCCTTGCGGGCAAGGGCATCCTGCTCCGCCTCGATCCGGGCGACTTCGGCGCGGCCGATCGCGTGGATCTGCTCGGCGGTGTAATCGGTCGTGGTGTTGAGCTTGAGCTCGCTGGCGTAATAGTCCGCGCCGCCCGGCAGGGTCAGCGCGCCGACCTTGCCGCTGGGGGCGGTGGGCAGTTTGCTTTTGGCCCACGCGATCACGCGGTCATAGCCGGGCTTCAGCGCCAGCACGGCGGCGCGCGCCTCGGCCAGCAGGGCATCCGCTTCGGCGCGGGGCAGCTTGCCGGCGGTGACCAGCGCTTCCGTCTTGGCCTGCACATCGGCCCACAGCGCGGCGTCCGGCCCGGCGCTGAACGGCGCGCCGCTGGTCAGCTTTTCGCTGCCCGCGATGATCGTTTCGATCTGGAATTTTGGCGCGCGGATGCCGGCGGCGTCGCTGGCTTCGCTGCGGTCAATCGCGACGTCGAGCACGGCGGGAATGCCGCGCACGCGGGCGATATAGGCCTTCAGGTCCGCGACATCAGCCACGGCATGGGTGTTGACCAGGAAGTCCGGCAGCTGGCTGTGGACCGAATAGAGCCGGGAATAGAACGGCGGGCGAAAGCGCCGGTTGGCGAAGGACTGTTCGGCCCGGTCGGCTTCCAGTGCCCAGATGTCAAAGTGAACTTGCGCTTCGGGCGACAGCTTTGCCCGGTCGAACGCGGCGCGCATCCGCGCCACGCTGGCCTTGCGCCATTCGACTTGCGCCAGTGCGGCAGCATCGCCGATGTCGTTCCAGCGGTCGGCCCCGTCCTTCAGCCCCAGCCGGGTCGCCAGCTGCGGCTGGGTCTTCACGTATTCGGCAAATTCCGCATCGAGAAACGCGGTCAGTCGCGCGTCTTCGGCGGCGAAGTCGGCGGCGGGAGCTGGCGCTGTGGTCTGCGCATGGCCGGCGGTGACCGGCACCAGCAGGCTGGCGGCAAGGGCAGAGATACTGATGGAGAGTTTGCGTGTCATGGCGGTTCCCGAATGTTGTGCTGACGGCATAGGCCAGCGCGGCGGCGCAGGGAACCCCGACCGTTGGGGCAGGCCCATCACAATTCCGTCACATCATCATCATCAAAGCTGCATCCAGCTGTAACAGGCGGCGGCTAGTCGGCCCCCGGACATTTTCCAAACAGGGGTTCCCATGCACAAGTTTTCCGCGTTCCTGCTTTCCACGACCGCGTTTCTGTCCGCGCCCGCGTTGGCCCAGGATGCCGCGCTGCCGGCCGACGAAGCCGCTGCGACCGAAAGCGACGCCATTGTCGTGTTCGGCAAGGGCGAAACCCGCCAGGTGCAGGAAGTAAAGGCGGCCGACATTGCCGTCCTGCTGCCCGGTACCAGCCCGATCCGCGCGATTGAAAAGCTGCCCAGCGTCAACATCCAGTCGGCTGACGCGTTCGGCAACTATGAATGGTCGACCCGCGTCACCATCCGCAGCTTCAACCAGAATCAGCTGGGCTTCAACTTCGACGGCATCCCGCTGGGCGACATGAGCTATGGCAACCACAACGGCCTGCACATCAGCCGTATCGTCAGCCCGGAAAACATCGGCGTCGTGCGCGTGTCGCAGGGTGCGGGAGCGATTGGCACGCAATCGACCAACAACCTGGGCGGCACGGTCGAATCGTTCTCGATCGACCCGCTGGACCGCGCCGCCGCGCAGGTGAACGCGACTTATGGCACCAAGAACACCCTGCGCGGGTTCGCGCGCCTGAACCTGGGCACCGCCGATGGCGTGCGCGGGTTCGTGTCCTACGGCTATGGCTCGACCGACAAGTATAAGGGCAGCGGCGTGCAGGACCAGCACATGGTCAACGCCAAGCTGGTCGCCCCGCTGGGCGCGGCGACGCTGGATGCGTGGTTCAGCTATTCCGACCGGCGCGAGCAGGACTATCAGGACATGTCGCTCGATATGCTCAGCCGCCTGGGTTACGATTGGGACAACACCTATCCCGACTATGCCCGCGCGATCCTCTATGCCGACATCGGCAACAACCTTGGCCAGACCGGCGCGCCGGTTTCCAATGCGGCGGCGGGTACAGTCTATCCGGACGGTGTCACTTCGGCGGACGATGCCTATTATGACGCGGCCGGCCTGCGCAAGGACACCGTTGCCGCCATCGGCCTCAAGAGCCCGCTGGGCGAAAACCTGGATGTCGCGCTGCGTGGTTACTACCACCACAACCGCGGCATGGGCCTGTGGGCGACGCCTTATGTCCCCAGCCCGAACGGCGTGCCGATGTCGATGCGCACGACCGAATACGAAATCGACCGCACCGGCGTGTTCGGCTCGGTCAAGCACGTGATGGGCGACAACACCCTGACCGTCGGCGGCTGGTGGGAAACCAACAAGTTCAACCAGGCCCGCCGGTTCTATGACTTCAAGAGCCGCACCGAAGCCGGGCGCGATTTCCGCGAATTCCCGACCAACCCGTTCTTCACCCAGTGGGAATTCGATTTCGACACCACCACGCTGCAATACTACGTCGAAGACCAGATCAAGCTGGGCCAGCTGAAGCTGAACTTCGGCTGGAAGGGCTTCAAGGTCACCAACGAAGCCACCGCCGTGGTTTCGGCTTCGTTCCCGCAGGGCAAGATCGACACGACGGACTGGTTCCAGCCGCACGCCGGGATCGCGCTGGCGCTGAACGACAAGGCCGAAGTGTTCGCCGGGTTTACCCAGGCCACCCGCTCGTTCGCGTCGGCCACTACAACTGGTCCATTCTCGACCAACCAGGTCGGGTTCGATGCGATCAAGGGTACGCTGAAGCCGGAAAGCTCGGACACGTATGAACTGGGCGCGCGCTACAGCGATCCGGTGTTCAACGGGGTGATCGGGGTGTACCTGGTGAACTTCCACAACCGCCTGCTGGGCGCGGCCAGCGGTCCCAGCATCGTCGGCAGCCCCTCGGTCCTCCAGAACGTCGGTTCGGTCCGCTCGATCGGGTTCGAAGCGGCCGGCGACATCAAGCTGGGCGGCGGGCTGAGCCTGTTCGCGTCCTACAGCTACACCGATGCGAAGTATCGCAACGACGTGTTCAACCTGTCGGGCGTGCTGCTGGCCGCGATCAAGGACAAGACCGTGGTCGACAGCCCCAAGCACATGATCCGGGGCGAGCTGAGCTATGACCAGGGTCCGCTGTTCGGCCGGATCGGCGTGAACTATATGTCCAAGCGGTACTTCACCTACACCAACGACCGTTCGGTGCCGGGCCGCGCGATTGTCGATGCCTCGCTGGGTTATCGCCTGACCGACGGGATCGAAGTGCAGCTGAACGCGACCAACCTGCTGGACAAGCAGTATATCGCCACGATCGGTTCGGGCGGGTTCGGCAACAGCGGGGATCGCCAGACCCTGCTGGTGGCCGCACCGCGCCAGGTCTTCGTGACGCTGAAGGCGGGCTTCTGATCCAGCCGCTGACGTAAAATACCGGGCGGCAGGCATTCCTTCGTGCCTGCCGCCCGTTTTGCTGACAAGTTCTTGCCCAGTTCGATCTATCTTCGGAGCCGACCATGACCGACCGATCCGCCGCCCTTGCCCTGACGCGCCGCACCACGCTGGCGGGCCTTGCCGCCGGCACCGCCCTGACGCTGACCGCCGGGCGCGCGCAGGCGGCAGCGCCGGATGGCAACGCGCTGTTCCAGCACGGCGTGGCCAGCGGCGATCCCGATGGCACCAGCGTGGTGTTGTGGACGCGGGTGTCGGCCAGCGCGGCGACGCCGGTGGAATGGGACGTGGCGCACGATGCGGGCTTTACCCAGTTGGTTGCGACCGGCCGGACCGAGGCCACTGCCGAGCGCGACTATACCGTGAAAGTGCTGGCGACGGGCCTGCGCGCGGGCGGGCGCTATTACTATCGCTTCCGCGCCGGGGGCATGACCTCGCCCACCGGGCGCACCCGCACCCTGCCGACCGGGCGGCTCGACCGGCTGGGGATCGCGCTGGTCAGCTGTTCCAACTATGCCTTCGGGTTCTTCAACGCCTACGCCGCCATCGCCGGGGATGCAGGGGTCGATTTCGTGCTCCACACCGGCGACTACATCTATGAATACGGCGCCGACGAATGGGGGGCGGAAACGGCCCGCACGCTGGGCCGGGTGCATCAGCCCGCGCATGAAATCGTCACCCTCAGCGATTATCGCACCCGTCATGCGCAGTACAAGTCCGACGCCGGATCGCAGGCGATGCACGCCGCGCATCCGCTGCTGGCGTGCTGGGACGATCACGAAAGCGCCAACAACCCGTGGACTGGCGGCGCGCAGAACCATCAGGCGGACAAGGAGGGCGATTGGGCCGCGCGGCGCGAAGCCTCGATCCGCGCCTATTACGAATGGATGCCGGTGCGTGAACCTGGCGCGGGCCGCAGCCGTGCGCAGTTCTGGCGGGGCTACAGCTTTGGCGATCTGGCCACGCTGTTCACGCTGGAAACCCGCCACACCGCGCGGGCTGAGCAGGTGGATTACCGCCCTTGGGCCGACAAGATCACCAGCCGCGCCGATGCCGAGCGGCTGGAGCGCGAAGCCATCGATGCGCCGGGCCGCGCGATGCTGGCGCCGGAACTGGAAGCGGACCTCGACACCGCGCTGCGCCGTTCGGTCCGTGCGGGTCAGCCCTGGCGGCTGATCGGCAATCCCATGCCGATTGCCCGCACCCGCGTGCCCGATGTGGTGGCCGCCGGGCTTATCCCCGATCCCTTCACCACCCCCGGCGCATCCGACGATGCCAAGGTGCTGGCGTGGAAGGGCAAGTGGAACCTGCCGTTCTATCCCGATACCTGGGACGGGTACGAATGGGCGCGCGAGCGGCTCTATGCGCTCAGCCGCAAGGCGGGCGCGGGCGACCTGGTGTTCCTGACCGGGGACAGCCACAGCTTCTGGGCCAATCGGCTGGCCGATGCCAAGGGGCGCCCCGCCGGGGTCGAACTCGGCACTGCGGGCGTGACGTCGCCGGGCGATTTCATCGGCAGCGGCTTTGCCCGCGACGTGGCTGAACGGCTGGACCGCGCGCTGGAGGCGCACAATCCCGAAGTGGTGTGGACCGACAACCTGCACCAGGGCTACGTCCGGCTCGCCCTGCGCCGCACGGCTGCCTTGGCGGAATTCATCGCGGTTGATACCATTACCGCGCCGATGGCCGGGACTAGCGCGATCAAGCGGTTTGGCCTGACCCACCGGGGCAAGGCGTTGGCGCTGGAGGAGCGTCGGGGCTGATTTCGTCACGGTTGTGTCATGGTCCTGTAATGTTTGCGCCCGAAGTGCGGCACGATACGGCAATGGGCGGCGGCAGGGATGATGGACGGCGAAACGGGGGCCAGTGTTATGGAGGGCGCGAAAACCGGGTCGGGTGATGATCCGGCGACCGCGCCCCGTGGCCGCTTTTTCAACCGCGAGCTGAGCTGGCTGGCGTTCAATCGCCGCGTGCTGGCCGAAGCGGAAAACCCCGATTACCCGCTGCTGGAACGGCTGCGGTTCCTGTCGATTTCGGGCAGCAACCTTGACGAATTCCTGATGGTTCGCGTGGCGGGGCTGGCCGGGCAGGTCCGCCGCCGGATCGAAGGCCTGTCGATTGACGGGCGCACCCCGGCCAACCAGCTGGCGGCGGTCCACGCGGCGGTGCTGGATCTGGAGCAGGCGCAGCAGCGCGTGCTGGCCGATCTGCGCGTCCGCCTGCAGGAAGCCGGCATCGCCACCGTGCGGCGCGAACGGCTGGACGCGGCGCGGGCCAGCTGGCTGAAAAGTTACGTCCAGCAGCACATCCTGCCGGTCATTACCCCGCAGGCGATCGATCCCGCGCATCCGTTTCCGTTCGTGGCCAACCAGGGCATGGGCATCCTGTTCTCGCTGGTCCGGCAGGCGGATCAGGCGCCGGTCATGGAAATGGTCCTGATCCCGCAGGCGCTGCCCCGGTTCGTGCGGATTCCGGGGGAACGACCGGCCTATATCGCCATCGAGGAAGTGATCCGCCGCCATGGCGAGGTGCTGTTCCCCGGCTTTCGCGTGCTGTCGCACGGCGTGTTCCGGGTGCTGCGCGACAGCGATCTTGAGGTCGAGGAGGATGCCGAAGACCTCGTCCGCTATTTCCGCACCGCGATCCAGCGGCGGCGGCGCGGGCAGGTCGTGGTGCTCCAGCTGGAGGACGGCTCCGACCCGGAGGCCGAGGCGCTGCTGGTGGAAAAGCTGGGGCTGGACCATGCGCTGGTGATCCGCACCACGGGCCTGATCGGGATCAACGGGCTGGCCGCCATCGTCGAGGAAGACCGGCCCGACCTGAAGTTTGCCCCCTATAACCCGCGCTATCCCGAACGCATCCTGGAACATGACGGCGATTGCTTTGCCGCGATCCGGGAAAAGGACATCGTCATCCATCACCCTTACGAAAGCTTCGAGGTGGTGGTCGATTTCCTGCGGCAGGCGGCCGAAGATCCCGATGTCGTCGCGATCAAGCAGACGCTGTACCGCGCGGGCAAGCAATCGGCCGTGATCGCCGCGCTGATCGCGGCGGCCGAGGCCGGCAAGTCGGTCACCGCCGTGGTCGAACTGAAAGCCCGCTTTGACGAGGAGCAGAACCTGCTCTGGGCCAGCCAGCTGGAACGCGCGGGCGTGCAGGTGATCTATGGCTTCGTCGACTGGAAGACCCACGCCAAGGTGTCGATGGTGGTCCGCCGCGAAGGCGATGGCTATCGCACCTACTGCCATTTCGGGACTGGCAACTATCATCCGGTGACGGCGCGGATCTATACCGATCTCAGCTATTTCACCGCCGATCCGCGCGCCGGGCGCGATGCGGTGCGGCTGTTCAACTTCATCACCGGCTATGTCGAGCCGCGCCGAACCGAGTTGCTGGCGATTGCCCCGCTGACCCTGCGCACCCGGCTGGACGAGCTGATCGACGCCGAGATCGCCCATGCCCGCGCGGGGCGGCCCGCCGCGATCTGGGCCAAGATGAATTCGCTGACCGATCCGGACCTGATCGACCACCTCTATGCCGCCAGCGCGGCGGGGGTGGAAATCAGCCTGGCGGTGCGCGGCATCTGCTGCCTGCGCCCCGGCGTGCCGGGGCTGTCGGACAATATCGCGGTCAAATCGATCATCGGACGGTTCCTGGAACACAGCCGCATCTGGGCGTTTGCCTGCGGCGCGCACTTGCCCAATCGCCGGGCCAAGGTGTTCATCTCCTCCGCCGACGCGATGAGCCGCAACTTCGACCGCCGGGTCGAAGTACTGGTCCCGATCCGCAACCGCACGGTCCACGATCAGGTGCTGGACCAGGTCATGCTGGCCAACCTGCTGGATACGGAACAAAGCTGGCAACTGGACGGCGACGGCAGCTATCACCGCTTTGGGGCCAGCGCTCAGACGTTCAACCTACATCGCTATTTCATGACCAACCCGTCGCTGTCGGGGCGCGGGGCGGCGCTGGCCAGCGGGCGCAAGGTGCCCAAGCTGGCGCTGCGGCGCGGCGGCGGAGAAGGCTGACGCAGTTGCCCACCGTTACCGCCCGGCGGCGGCGACAGGGTACTTGACGGCGGCGCCAACTGGCCGCTTACAGGGCGCACGATGCACTTCCACGTCCCTGCCGCGATCGCCAATCAATCCTGGCGCGCCATTGCGATTGTCACCGCGCTGGCCGCGATCGGGGCAGTGGCGCTCTATTCCGTGGCGGGCGGATCCGGATCGCCGTGGGCGGTTACGCACATCATGCGGTTTTCAGTGTTCCTGACGATGGCACTGGTGATGTCCTACATCCCGCCCGATACCTACAAACCGCTGCTGATCCCCGCTTATGGCGCCAGTCTGGTGCTGCTGCTGGTGGTGCTGGCGATTGGTCAGATCGGCGGCGGCGCGCGCAGCTGGATCAACCTGGGGTTCATGCAGTTGCAGCCATCCGAACTGGTCAAGCTGACGTTGCTGGCCGTGCTGGCCCGGTTCTTTGAAATGCTCCCACCCAGAGCTACCGCCACGTTCGCTGGAATATGGCCCCCGGTGGCGCTGACGCTGGTGCCGTTCGGCCTGATCGCGATGCAGCCCGACCTGGGGACGGCGATGCTGCTGCTGCTGTCGGTGGTGTTCCTGACGTTTCTGGCCGGGTTGCCGCTGCGGCTTTACATCGGCGCGGGATTGGCGGCGGTGGTGGTCATCCCGCTGGCCTATTTCTATCTGCTGTTGCCCCACCAGCAGCGGCGGGTCACGATCTTCCTTAACCCCGAAGCCGATCCGTTGGGGGCGGGGTATCACATCACGCAGTCGTTCATCGCGATCGGATCGGGCGGGCTGTTCGGCAAGGGCTATCTGCAAGGCAGCCAGAGCCAGCTGCATTACCTGCCCGAAACCCACACCGATTTCATCTTCCCCGCCTTTGCCGAGGAATGGGGCGTGGTGGGCGCGGTCGTGGTGATTGCGCTGTTCTGGCTGTTGCTGCGCTGGGGCTGGCAGGTGGCGCGCAGCGCGACGACCCGGTTTGAACAACTGCTGGCAGCCGGGCTGACGTGCAGCCTGTTCCTGTACATTTCGATCAACCTGCTGATGGTGACCGGGTTCGCGCCGGTGGTGGGCATTCCCCTGCCGCTGGTGTCCTATGGCGGGTCCGCGATGCTGACGGTGATGCTCTCGCTGGGCCTGTTGATGAGCATCGACCGCAAGAATCGACGTGCGGTCCGTTAAAACTTTATTTCGTCAGATCGAAAATTTGATCCACATCAATTTCGTCATGATGCCGAAATTGGAACATTACTATAGGTGAACTACGGTATTGTCGGTGCGCCGATTTCCGTCGCAGCCGGTGGAATGATGTCGCACGGCACTATTGCCCTTGGCGCCGCCCTGCTGCTGGCGGTCATGCCCCAGCCGGTCCGGGCGCAGGCGGCGGCCACTCCGCAACCGGAGGAGGATGCCCCGGCGTCGGTCACGGTCGCGCCGCTGCCGCCGGCGGGGGCGGTCACCGTGCTGGTCGCCCGTCCGGGCGCGGGGGTGACCGTGGCACGCGCGGCCGACGGCGCCGGCGCGATGGCCAGCGTGGAGCCTTTGTCGGACCCTGACACCGCCCCGGCCACCCCGTCCGGCACGCGCCGCGCCGGTGCAAGCAGCGGGTATGGCTATAGAATGCACCCCATCCTCGGCTCGGTCCGGTTCCATTCCGGGATCGATCTGGCCCGCCCGACCGGTACCAGGGTGCTGGCCGCGACGGGGGGTGTCGTGGCGCGGGCGGGCTGGGCCGCTGGCTATGGCCTGATGGTCACGATCAACCACGGCAGCGGGATCGAGACACGCTATGCCCACTTGTCCGGCGTGGCGGTCAGTCCCGGCCAGCGCATCGCCACGGGCGACCTGATCGGACTGGTCGGCTCTACCGGGCGCTCCACCGGGCCGCACCTGCATTACGAAGTGCGCCGCAACGGCCGCGCAATCAGCCCGCTGCCAGCCCGCAAGGGGCCGTAAGACGGCGCCGATTCGCGTGGCGACTGCCACGTACAATCACGCAATTCCGGTATCCTTCCTGTTTCCTATGCTCGGCGCGAGGCTGGAATACGGACTTTGGTCCCTGGCTTTGCCTCGCAACCAACTGCGGCGCCGGGGGCGCTGCGGGCCGAGAAAAGGAAGTTGCCATGAAGTCGTTCCTCAAACTGTTCTTCAAGGACGAATCGGGTGCCTCGGCGGCCGAATCCGCCCTGATCCTCGCCATCATCGGTGTCGGGCTGGCCGGTGCTGCTTTGCTGCTCAGTCTTCAGATTCAAAGCTCCATGACGATTGCGGCTGGTGAAATTCAAGAGGCAAACTCAATGGCCACTGGTGCGCCGTAACGGCTAACACGCCAACCTTGCGGTTGAGAGTGAAGGAAGGCCTCGCTGCATCAATTCAAGCAGCGAGGCCGGTCCAATCAAATCATGACATTGAGGAGGGTGGCGATGCAAAGTCGCAATTGGGTCTTGCTTGGCATCGCCGTGGCCATCGGCCTGTTTGCGGTGCTTCTTGCCAACGCCTGGTTTTCCGGCGTCGAACAGCAGCAGGGCGGACCGGCGGGCGAACAGAAGTTCACCCGGATCGTGGTCGCCACCCAGCCGCTGGAATTCGGCGGACGGTTGACCAGCCAGAACGTCCGCTTGCAGGACTGGCCCGCCGCATCCGTGCCGCAGGGCGCGTTCAACACCATTCCCGATGCGCTGAAGGACAATCGCGTGGCCTTGCGCCCGATTGTGCCGGGTGAGCCGGTGCTGGCCAGCAACGTCAGCGGCGCTGATGGCCGCGCCACGCTGGCCGGGCTGCTGCCCGCCGGGATGCGCGCGGTATCCGTTTCGGTCAACGCGGTCAGCGGCGTGTCGGGCTTTGTCCTGCCCGGATCGCTGGTCGACGTCCTGCTGACGCGCGAGATCGAGAGCGGCACGGGCGGTACGGCTGTCCACCGCTCTGACGTGATCCTCGAAAGCGTCCAGGTGCTCGCGATCGACCAGCTGGCCAATAACAAGCAGAGCGAGCCGAAGGTCGCCCGCACCGCCACGCTGGCCGTGTCGCTGCGCGATGCCCAGCGGCTGGCCGTGGCCGAACAGGCCGGGCGGCTCAGCCTGGTGCTGCGCAAGCCGACCGATGGCGATGCGGTGGCCGCTGCCGCAGGCACCGCCACGGTCGCCACGGTAACCACGTACGAGTTGGGCGGCGTGCGCCGCGCGGCGCCGGTGCAGGTCGGCACGGCCGCTCGCCCGTCTGGTGGATCGGGATCGCTGATGGCACCCGCGCTGCCGGGCTTTGGCGGGGGTGCTGCCCCGGCTCCGGCCTGGACCGGCCCGACGATGACGATTGTCCGCGGTACTTCGCCGACCAGCTATCCGGTCGGTCAGACAAAGGGTGGGTAAGATGAACATCTTCAACAGCAGCATCTGCGCCATCGCCCTTGCGACCAGCGCGCTGACCGCACCGGCGGCGCTGGCCCAGGCGGCGGAGGAATCGCTCCACGCCGGGGCGCTGGAAGTCCCCGTGAACAAAAGCCGGGTGGTGTCCGCCGACCGGGCGATTGGCCGGGCGCTGATCGGCAACGCCGACATCGCCGATGTCCTGCCGATCTCGGAACGGTCGGTCTATCTGCTGGGCAAGTCGTTCGGCACCACCAGCCTGACCCTGTACGACCGGGCCAACCGCGTGATCGCGGTGATGGACGTTGCGGTCGGCCCCGATGTCGAGGCGCTGCGTGCGCAGATCGGCACGCTGGTGCCGGGCCAGAAGATCGACGCCCACTTGTCCAACGGTTCGGTCGTGCTGACCGGGCTGGTGAACGAGGCCGGCGCGGCGGACAAGGTGGCGCAGCTGGCGAAAAGCTTTGCCGGGGACAAGGTGATCAACCTTGTCACGCTGGGCAGCAGCCAGCAGGTCATGCTGGAAGTGCGCTTTGCCGAAGTCGATCGCCAGCTGGGCAACAAGGTGGGCTTCAGCGCATCGGGCCTGTCGCGCGGTGGCAGCTTTGGCTTCAACACCGGCACCGCGCTGGGCGGGGCGGCGCCTGATGCCTTTGCCTCGATCACCAAGTCGTTCCACATCGGCAGCACCGACATCGACGCGACGCTGGACCTGCTGGAACGCAAGGGCCTGTCGAAGACCCTGGCCGAACCGACGCTGGTGGCGCTGTCGGGCGAAAAGGCCTCGTTCCTGGCGGGCGGGGAATTTCCGATCCCGGTGGACAACAGTAACCGCGCCAGCGGCGACGTGACGATCGAATACAAGTCGTTCGGCGTCAGTCTGGGGTTCACCCCCACGGTGCTGGCCGACAAGGTCATCAGCCTGCTGGTCGAACCGGAAGTCAGCTCGCTTGATCCGTCGGCCTCTGTCTCGGTCAACGGGATCGTGGTGCCGGGCCTGCAGACCCGCCGGGCCAGCACGACCGTGGAACTGCGCGATGGCGAAAGCTTTGCCATCGCCGGGCTGCTGCGGCGCGATTTCCAGACCACCGTGCGGCAGGTGCCGCTGCTGGGTTCGATCCCGATCCTGGGCGCACTGTTCCGTTCTTCCGGGTTCCAGAAGGGCGAGACGGAGCTGCTGATCGTGGTCACGCCGCGCCTGGTCGCGCCGCTGCGGCCCGAACAGGTCCGCCTGCCGACCGACCGGATCGAGGACCCGCGCGCGGTCGACGTGCTGATCGATGGCGAAGGCTATCGCCCCAAGGCGCTGAAGCCGGTGCCCGGCGTGTCCGCCGCTACGACTGGTACTCCGGCGGCCGATGCCCCCGCGCAGGAAAAGGAGAAGGGTTATGAATTCTGATCGCGCGAAGTGGCTGGCGCTGGTCGCCGTGCCCTTGCTGGCCGGTTGTGCCCATGACGCGGCGGGGGTGGCCCCACTGTCGACCTTTGGCGAGGCGAACCGCCAGACCATGCTGGCCCAGGTGGTCGAGCCGGACAACCAGTACGACAGCGCCGTTCCCCCCACCAGCGCGGGCAAGGCGGCGCAGGCGACCGAGCGGTATCGCAAGGACTCCGTGAAGAAGCCCGAACGGGTGCGCAGCACTTCCGTCAGTTCCGGATCGGGCAGCAGCACCGGTTCCGGCAGCAACCCCTGATCGCAGGAGCGCGAGCGTGGCACCGGGCATCCATCATTTTGCCGGGGACGAGCGGGGCAATGTCTCGCCCCTATATGCCCTGGTGCTGATGGTGCTGATCGCGCTGGCCGGGGTGGGGTTCGATTACGGCCGGCTGGTCGCGATGCAAAGCGAGTTGCAGAACGCCGCCGATCAGGCCGCGCTGGCTGCTGCCAGTCAGCTGGACGGGCACGACGACGCGATGGTCCGCGCGCGCACTGCCGCGACGACGACGTTCGCGCAGGCTTCCAGCGAATACGCCAACGTCACCCGGATCGCCAACGATGGCGCAGGGGCGACGGTCAGCGGGCTGACCTTCACGTTCTATGAAAGCTATGAAAACGACACGCCGGGACCGCAGGTGACCAGCGATGGCGACGGTGCGCGCGCCCACGTGGTGCGGGTGACGGCCAATGGGCGCAAGGTGTTCTATGCGCTGACCCCGGTGGTGGGGGCATTCAATTCCGGCGCGATCACCGCCGCGGCGATGGCGATGCTGAAGAAGGCGGCGTGCAACGTCCCTTCGATCATGGTCTGCGTCGACCGCAACGATTTCCCGCTGCCGGCCGACGCGGGCAAGGCGCTGCGGATGCGCTGGAAGAGCAGCAAGGACATCAGTCCGCTGGCGCCCGGCAACTGGGGGTTCCTGGACGTCGAGGGCGTGCCGGATACCCAGTACGAGCTGGGTGAAAACACCAATCCCGGCTGCATCAACCTGGAAAACCTGGTCACCGAACCGGGCTTTCGCAATACCGAACCCGAAGCGCTCAACACTCGCTTCGACATGCCGACCAACAAGTTGCAGTGCGCCGCGAACGGGGATTTCTGCCCGTCGGAAAATACCCGCAAGAACCATGCGCTGGCCTTCACTGGCACGGTCACCAGCCCCAATGCCACGCTGACCATTGCCGATGTGCGCGGCGCGCTGACCTGCCCCGCCAGCCTGCCGACCGGCAAGCACACCTGGGTGCCGTTTGCCGATATTGCGGTGATCGACCGGCCCTCGGTCGATGCCTTTACGCTGGATACCTGCTTCTACAGCGGAACCTGCACTTATCTTGGCGATGGCAACTGGAACATCGGGCGCTATCTGGCGGCGCATCATCCCGGCGTGTCGGCCAGCACGTTCGCCAGCGGATCGCGCTATGAGGTTTATCAGTGGGAAATCGCGAACAAGGCGGCGCGGCTGAAACCCACGATCGTCGGCTTCAAGCCTGACAACAAGCCGCAGAATACCGGGGCGAACTATCGCCATTCCATCACGTATCATTGCAGCTATCCGCAGCCGCAGTTCTCGACCCCGCTGGCCCCGTCGGCGACGCAGAAGGATCGCCGCGTGGTCACCGTCGCCGCCGCGATGTGCGAAGGCATCACCGGGCGCAAGCCGGTGGAGATCCTGGGCTGGATGGACGTGCTGATCCTGGAACCGTCCGAACCGGCGGAACCCGGCACGATCCATGCCGAAGTGATCGGACCCGCGCTGCGGCCGGGGAACCTGTCGGGCTTCCAGTATTACGGCAAGGACCGGGCGGTGCTGATCCGGTGACGCCCTCCCGCGCCTTGATCCGTCGCCTGCTGGCGAACCGCACGGGGGCCGCCGCTGCCGAACTGGCGATGCTGTTGCCGCTGATGATCCTGCTGTTGTTCGGCGGGTTCGAAGGCGGGCATTTCATCTGGACCCAGCACAAGCTGGTCGAGGCGGTGCGCAATGGCGCGCGCTATGCCGGGCGGCTGGAAGTGACCGAGGTCTGCGATGGCGCCACCACGATCATCCCCGCCGCGCGGATCGCAGAGATCAAGCTGCTGACCCGCACCGGCCAGCTGGACGACGGCACGATGCACCCGCTGGTGCCGGGCTGGGGGGACGATGCGGTGTTCGTCAGCGTCGATTGCGATGCGTTTGTCGATACCGGGATCTACCGCGAACTGGACGCGGCCGGGCCGGTCGCGACCGTGGCGGCCAAGGGCGTGCCCTATCCCTCGCTGTTTGGCGGGCTGGGCATTTTCGATCCGGGGATCAGCATGAACGCGCGCGCCAGTGCACCGGTGATCGGGCTGTGAGGCACGCGCGCACCTTCCGGCGCGATCAGCGCGGGGCCAGCGCGGCGGAATTCGCGCTGGTACTGCCGCTGGCGCTGCTGCTGATGTTCGGGCTGTTCGACATTGGCCGGTATGCCTGGACCCTGGGCCAGCTGGAAAAGTCGGCGCAGATGGGCGCGCGCTATGCCGTGTCCACCGCGCTGGTGCCAAGCGGGCTGAACACGTATGAAACCATCGGCCTGACCTGCCCCGGCGGTGTGCTGGAGGCCGGCGACCGGATCTGCCGCGAGGCGCTGGGCGCGATCCGCTGCACCGGATCGGGCAGCGCGGCCAGCTGCACCTGCGCACGCACGCCCTGCCCGGACCTGGGCACGGCCAACGCCGAGGCATTTGGCCGGATCGTGGCGCGGATGCGCGTGGCAACCCCGATGCTCAGCGCGGACAACATCACGGTTACCTACAGCGGATCGGGCATCGGCTATGCCGGGGATCCTGCGGTGGACGACAACGGCGATCCGCTCAGCGACATTGCGCCGCTGGTGACGGTGGAAGTCCACGGCGTTGCGCTGCGCACGCTGGCGCTGTTCGGCGGCACCGTTGCGCTGCCGCCGGTCCACTCAACCCTTACCCTCGAAGACGGAGACGGGGCGAAAGCCACCTGATGCCATGATGACCAGCCCCAGCCTTCCCGACCCGATCGACCGCAAGCCCGCTGCCCGGCCCGGTGGCGCGGTTGCCTTCGTGGCGCGCGAGGATGTGGTCGCGGCGCTGCGGGTGGCGCCGGATCAGGCGCTGCTGGGCGCACTGGAATGCCATGTCGCGGCGCTGGACGATCCGGTCGCGGATGGCTGGGTGGCCGGTGCCAGCGCGCTGGTGATCGAGGTGGCCAGCGACAGCCCTGCCTCACTCGCCCGCGTGGAGCAGCTGCGCCAGCGCTATCCGCAGCTGCCCGTGATCGCGGCGCTGGGATCGACCGACATCGCCCTGACCCGCGCGCTGCTGCGGCTGGGGGTCAGCGACTTTGCCCGGCTGCCGGTTGAACCGGCCGAACTGGCCGGGCAGCTGGCCGAACTGGCCAACGGCCAGACCGGTGACAGCGCCGCCGTGCCATTGGCGCCGCTGGTGGTGGTCGCGGGTGCCACCGGTGGCTGCGGGGCCACCACGATCCTGACGCATCTGGCTGCCGCGCTGGCGCAGCGGCCGGACCCGGCCCGCCGGATCTGCGTGATCGACCTTGATCTTCAGGCGGGCGAAGTGGCCTATTACCTGGGGCAGGTCCCGCGCGTGACCGTGTCGGCGCTGCTCGATGCAGGCGACCGGCTGGATGCGGAATTGTTGCAGGGCGCGCTGACCGACAGCGGCCACGGCTTTTCGATCATTGCCGCGCCGGAAACGATCATGCCGCTCGACACTGTCGATCAGGACCGCCTGCTGGAACTGCTGCGGCTGGTGCGCAGCACGTTCGACGTGGTGCTGGTGGACCTGCCGAACGACTGGTCGAACTGGTCGCTGTCGCTGGCGCTGGCGGCCGATCAACTGGTGGTGGTCACTGATCTTACCGTTGCGGGCCTGCGCCAGACGCGGCGGCGGCTGGACTTGTTCGCGTCGTTGGGAATCCGGGCCGAACGCATTCGCGTTGTCGCCAATCGCGTTGCGCACGGGTTGTTCAAGTCGATCGACCTCAAGGACGCCGCCGGGGCGCTGGGGTGCGAAATCGACGCGACGATTACCGATGGGGATGGCGACATGTCCGAGGCCCAGAACGAGGGGCGGTTGCTGACCGACCTGCACCGGCATGGCCGGTTTGCCGGTGATATCGCGCGATTGGCACAGCTGTTGGTCCTGGAAGGCAGGTGAACGGGTTATGAGTATCTGGAACGTCAAGCAGCCCGCAGGTCAACCCGCCGGTGCATCGCCCGCGTCGGCCGAGGCGGCCCTGCCGGTCGAAGCCGGTCAGGCGGAAGCGGACCGCAAGCTGCGGTTGAAGGTGTCGATCCATCGCGACCTGCTGGGCAAGATCAACCTTGCCGCGCTCGACCAGCTCTCGCGCGAGCAGATTCACCGCGACATCGCCGACATCGTCACCGAACAGCTCCAGGCCCAGGGTGAGCCGCTCAACGGCCAGGAGCGCGCGGCACTGGTCGACGAGGTGCTGGACGAGCTGCTGGGGCTTGGCCCGCTGGAGCCGCTGCTGAAGGATGATACGATCACCGACATCCTGGTCAACGGCGCGAACAGCGTGTTCGTGGAACGGCGGGGCCTACTGGAAAAGGTATCCACCCGCTTTCAGGATGACCGCCACCTGCTGCGCATCATCCAGAAGATCGTCAGCGCGGTCGGCCGCCGGATCGACGAATCCTCGCCCTATGTCGATGCCCGCCTGGCCGATGGGTCGCGCGTCAACGCGATCATCCCGCCACTGGCCATCGATGGCCCGATGCTGTCGATCCGCTTGCGCTGGGCCTGTGCATTGGCCTGGTGCTGCCGCTGCTGGTGGTTTCAGTCCAGGCGCAGGCCCAGCGCAAGCGGATCGAGGAACAGTTCCCCCTGGCGCTGGACGTGTTCGTGCGGGCGCTGCGTTCCGGTCACCCGGTGTCATCCGCGATCGATCTGCTGACGCACGAGATGGAAGATCCCATCGGCAGCGAATTCGGCGTGGTGGCGGATGAGGTGTCCTATGGCGCTGAGCTGACCGACGCGTTGCAGGCGATGGCCGAGCGCTGGGACAACGCGGACATGCGGATGTTCGTCGTCTCGCTCTCGCTGCAAAGCGAAACCGGGGGCAACCTGTCGGAAATCCTGGAAAATCTGGCCAGCGTCATCCGCGCCCGCGCGACGATGTACATGAAGGTCCGCGCGCTCAGTTCCGAAGGGCGGCTGACCGGCTGGATGCTGACCGTGCTGCCGATCATCTCGCCGCTGGGCATGGTGACGGTCAACCCCGCGTTCTATCTGGACGTTGCTGCCGACCCGATCTTCATCTGGGGCTTTGCCAGCCTGATCCTGCTCTATTTCCTGGGCGTCTTCATCATTCGCCACATGGTCGATCTGAAGGTGTAGCCATGCTTGACCTTATCGTAACCAACCCGTTTGCGCGCCTGGCCGCACTCGCGGCGATCTTCCTGGTGGTGATCGCGGCGATCTATGCGACAGCCAGCTGGTTGAGCCACCGCCTGGCGGTGCGCGGGCAACTGCACCAGATCGGCGGCATGGAGCAGGCCGCCCTGCGTCCCGCCAGCCTGCGCGCGAATGTCACGGGCGGGGCATGGGAACGGCTGGTCGCCGCGATCGAGGCGGCCGGGCTGGACCTGACCGACACCAAGAGCGAGCGGTTGACCGCGCGACTGCGCGCAGCCGGCTACATGTCCGCCGCCGCGCCGCGCATCTACACGCTGACCCGGCTGATCGGGGTGTTTGCCCTGCCGCTGGGCTATGTCGTGCTGGCCTATTCCGGGGCCGAGCCGCCGCCGTTTCTGAAGGTGTACCTGATCGGCGCGGTGCTGGCGCTGATCGGGCTGTACATTCCCAGCCTGTTCATTCGGGCCAAGGCCGACCGCCGGCGCGATGAGCTGCTGCGCGGCTTTCCCGATTGTCTTGACCTGCTGATCATCTGCGTCGAATCCGGCCTGAGCATCGAGGCGGCGATGGACCGCGTCGGGCGGGAAATGGTGCTGTCGCACCCGTTGATCTCGGAAATGCTGTCGCTGACCACGCTGCAACTGCGGGCCGGCGCCTCGCGCGAGGATGCGTTCCGCAAGCTGGGTGAAGCGTCCGGGGTGGACGAGATCCGGTCCTTTACCACGCTGATCATCCAGTCCGACAAGCTGGGTACCAGCATTGCCACCACGCTGCGCGTCTATGCCGCCGAAATGCGTGAGCGGCGTCAGCTGCGGGCGGAGGAACGCGCGCACCGCCTGCCGGTGCTGATTTCGATCCCGCTGGTGGTCTGCATGCTGCCGGTGATGATCGGCGTGCTGATGCTGCCGGCGGTAGTCCGGTTGGTGAAAACGATTTTCCCGATGATGATGGGAGGGTGACATGGTGCAATATGGCAAGAACCTGATGCTGGCCGTGGCCGGGACCGCGATCCTGACGGGCTGCGGATCGCCCTTGTCGCGCATCCGATTGACCGGCGCGCCGACGCAGGAGCTGACGGCCGCGCCGATCAATTCCGATCTGGCGGTGGGCAAGCGGGCATTGGTCGATGGGCAATATGGCGCGGCCGTGGCGGCGCTGCGGCTGGCGCGGCTCGATCCGGGCTGCGCGGCTGAGGCCACCAACGGCCTGGGCGTGGCCTATGCCCAGCTGGGCCGCGACGACCTGGCCGAGCGTTATTTCCGCGAGGCGGTGGCGATGGACCCGCAGGACCGGCGCTTTACCGCCAACCTCGCGCGGTTTGAACAGGCCCGCGCGGTCCAGCTGGCCGCGCGCCCGGTGCCACCGCCGGTCGCCGCGCCCGCGCCGCAGCTGAAGGCGGGGCTGCGCGTGGCCAGCGGCGGCGGCAGCAAGGCCGTGACGGTCGGCGGTACGGCCCCGGTCCGGCCGCTGCGCGTGGCGCCGCCGTCGCCCGTCAAGGTTGGCGCGGTGGCAAGCCGGTCCGCCACAGCGACCACGCCCGCAGCGGTGACGGTCGATCCGGCCCCGGCACCGTCGGCCCGGCTGACCGTGGTGTCGCCGCGTCCGATCGCACCGACTCTGCCCAGCGCGTCGGCCACGCGGTCGCGCCTGGCGCTGGCCTGGCAGCCGCCGATCCACCGGACTTTCGCCGAACCGGTTGAACTGGACTGACAGCCGCCGCGTGATGCCGCCGCTGTTCGCCTCGTCGGTTGCCCTGCCGGATTCAGGCCTGCTGGATTTAGGCCTGTGGCGCATCGGGCCGCTGGTGCTTCTGGCGGGGATCGGGGCCTGGCTGGACTGGCGGACGCGGCGATTGCCGAACTGGTTGTGCGGGGCGACCTTCCTGGCCGGACTGGGGGTGGCGGTCATCACGGTCGGGCTGGCGGCGGCCGCGCTGCAGGTATGGCATGCGGCGCTGGCCCTGCTGGTGGGCATGGCGCTGTTCGCGCCGGGGCTGATCGGTGGCGGGGACGCGAAGTTCTATGCGGCGGTTGCCGTCTGGTTCCCGCTGGCAGAGGGTTTTCGCCTGCTGTTCCTGGTGGCGCTGGCTGGGCTGGTTGTGTGAAATTGGGGCGAGGGGGCAAATGGTCAGGGCGGCGGCGTGCCGTCGCAAAGCAGGTTGTTGCCGCGATGAACTGGTGGAGTATCCGCATCGATCCCCTTCCGCTGCCCCAGCGCCTGATCGCGCAGCCCCATGACCGTGGCGGGCCGGTTGGACGATCCTATCGGCTGTGGCTGCCGTTGATCGCCGATGGCCGGATCTCCATCCCGTTGTTTCGGGCCGAACCGGCGCGTGCCAGGATCGTCAGCCTGGGGCAGGATGCCAATTGTCAGGGCGGGCGGATCGCGCTGCGCGATCACCAGTGGTTCTGCCTGTGGCCAGTCCCTGCGGCGCCGGGCATGGCCGACTGGCGGATCGTTGGCGCGCGTTTCGCGGCTGGCGAGATCGTCGGGCTGCGGCCGCTGCGCGGGCGGATTGCGCTGTACCGGGTGAACGAGCGGACCGTGGCCTAGAGCGCTGCTCCGGCCGGGCTGTCGAGGTCCGCGCTGTCCAGTTCGGCGAGAAACGCCAGGTGCAGCATTTCCGACAGATTGCGCACCCCCAGCTTGCGCATGGCATTGGCGCGATAGAGTTCCACCGTGCGCGGGCTCAGTTCCAGGTCATAGGCGATTACCTTGTTCGCCTGGCCCTTGATCAGGCCGCGCAGCACTTGCTGCTCTCGCCGGGTCAGTCGTTCGATGCGCTGGCAGGCATCGATCACCTCGTTCGCCGGGCGCGCGCTGCGCTGTGGCTGCTGGCTGGCTGCGCTGACCGCGGTTAGCAACTCCTCGCGCGCGAAGGGCTTTTGCAGGAAGTCGAACGCGCCTTGCTTCATCGCGCGCACGGCAATGTCGACATCGCCGTGGCCGGTGACGATCACGACCGGCATGTCGATGCCGATTTCGTGCAGGCGGTGTTGCAGGTCCAGCCCGTTGATCCCCGGCATCCTGACGTCAAGCAGGATGCAGCCGTGCGGCAGATCCGGCAGGTGTTGCAGGAACGCCTCGCCGCTGGCGTGGGTGGTCGTTTCAAATCCTTCGGTGCGCAGCAGGAAGGCAGTCGATTCCGCCACTTCGGCATCGTCGTCGACAATGTGGCAAACGGGTTTCTTCATGGCCTCAACCTCGTGCTGCGGGCGCGTCGGATGCAACCGGCAGGGTAAAGTGGAACGCCGCGCCGCTCAGCCGGTCGGAATTGCCCGCCCGGATCTGGCCACCATTCGCCTCGACGATCTGCTTGCAGATCGCCAGCCCCACGCCCATGCCGCCGCCCTTGGTGGTGACGAAGCTGTCGAACAGCGAATTGGCAATCGCGGGGTCGATCCCCGGACCTTCATCATCCACCGAAATTTCGATCTGCGCATCGTTGATCCGCCGGGCGGCGATCAGGATCTGGTGTTGGCCGCCATCTTCGGAGTCGGTCGCCTCGATCGCATTGCGCAGCAGGTTGAAGACCACCTGCTGGCCCTGCAACTGATCGACCATCACCGGCGGCAGATCTGGCGGGATGTCGTAATCGATATGGACCGTGCGCTTGTACCCGTTGATCATGGCCAGTGCGGTGGCGTCGCGGACGATTTCCGCGACGCTGTTCGGCTGACTGTGGGGCCGGCCGCCCTTCACGAAATCGCGCAGCCGGTGGATCAGTTGTCCTACCCGGACGGCCTGGTTGCTGCACAAGTGCAGTACGCGGATCACTTCGTCGCGGCCCTTGAAGTCATCCTGCCGCTCAACCAGGTTGCACAACCCTTGCGTGTAGTTGGCGATGTTGGTCAGCGGCTGGTTCAATTCGTGCGCGATCGCGGTGGCCAGTGCGCCCATCGCGGAAACCCGCGATGCCTGGGCCAGTTCGGCCAGCATGGCGCGCGGTTCGCGCTCTTGCAGGTCGCCGTTGTTCAACTTGCGCAAGTAGCCGATCAAGCCGGGCTGTCCGTCCAGATCAATTTCGCACACTTTCAGTTCGACCGGGAACTGGTGTCCTGAACGGTGACGCGCCAGTTCGATGCGATTGGCGCCGATGACATGCGGATTGCCGGTGCGGGCAAAGGCATCGCTGTCTCCATCCTGGCGGCTGGTGATTTTGGCCGGGGTCAGCATCCGGACATTCCGGCCGACCACTTCCTGTTCGGCAAAGCCGAAAAGTTCCTCTGCCCCGTGGCTGAACGCCCGGACGATGCCGTGCTGGTCCACCACGACCATGGCCAGCGGCACCGTGTTGAGCATCTGGCGCAGGATCGCCGGCGTGGCCAGGTCGGTCGAACCAGCAGGTCCGGCCGTGGCGGGTGCCGTTATGCCGCCGTGCTGGTCGGAAGACCCTTTCCCCACCCTGTTCACAACCCCTGTTAGAATTGGCGCTCCCTGCATCAAAATAGCCACTAAGCGGTTTAAGATAACAGCCCTGTCAGACTTTTCGGGCGCGCAGCAGCATCGCGTGCATTTCACGGGATGCTGACACTTGCCAAGCCACCGGGCGCGCCATAATCGTTGCAGTGCGTGGACGGGGTTGCGCAAGACAGGGGCAATGCATGCAAGTCCTGATATGCGATGATCACCCAATCGTTGCGTCGGCCTTGGGCATGACTCTCGAAACGATGTTCGATGCGCAAGTTCACATCACGCTGAATTGTTCGCAGGCGCTGGACCGGATCAGGACATGCGGCCGGTTTGATTTGCTGATGCTGGATCTGCACATTCCCGGTGAGGACGCGCGCGGCAATCTGGCGGCGGCGCGGGCGGCCTGTCCGGATACGCCGATCATGGTCTTTTCCGGCAGCGATGATGCCCACAACCTGCGCCTGGCGCTGGAAATGGACGTGGCCGGGTTCCTGCCCAAATCGTCCTCGCCCGAAGTGGTGGAAGCCGCGCTGCGGCTGGTGCTGGCGGGCGGGCGCTATCTGCCCGATGCTGTGCGGCTGCTGGCGCTGGGTGAGCCTGCCGCTGTCCCGGCGCCGCCCGCGAACGGTTCCGGCCATGGCCACGCCGCCCTGACCGCGCGCCAGCGTCACGTTCTGCAATTGCTGGCGCAAGGCTCTCCCAACAAGCAGATCGCCCGCGAACTGGGGATTTCTCCGGCCACGGTCAAGGCGCACGTCGCGCAAGTGCTGGCCGTGCTGGGGGCGGGGAACCGGACCGAGGCGGTGATGGTGGCTCACCAGCGCGGGCTGTTGTGACCGCGCCCGACGCGCAGATCCACCGCGAGGTGCGCGCGGCGGAATCGCGCATGGAATTTGCCCTGGCCGGATTGCTCAGCCTGCTGGTCGCGGGCACGCTGGCCTATGTCCACTGGCTGTTCGAACCGCTGGTGCCGACCATGGAGCTGTGGGGTTGGTCCGCCTTCATGGGGGCGGTGACCGCGATCATGCTGGTCGTGCCGATGATTGTTCACGTCCGTCAACCCAGCGCGGAGCGGATCGAGCGGTTCTGGTCGCCGCTGGGCAAGGTGGTGGCGGTGCTGTTCGATCTGGCGGTGGCATCCAGCGTCTGGGTGCTGCTGCCCTATGCGTCGGAACCGCTGCAACTGCTGATGGTGATCTTCTATTCCGCCGCGATCAGTGGGCAGGTGATCGCGACGGCGGAATCGATCGGCACCGTGGTATTCGGCGTGATCGCGGTGTTCGGATCGGCGGCGCTGTTCTTCTTTCGTAGCGAGACGGCCTATTCCACGTCGCTGGCGGTGTTCCTGCTGGCGTTCGGCGCGCTAATGATCGGCACCGCGCTGGTGCTGAAACAGGCGATCCGCACTGCCATCACGCAGCGGCTGCGGGCGGAATCGATGTCGGCGGACCTGGCCGACGCGCTGGCGGCGACCCATGCCGAACGCGATGCCCGCGCGCGGTTCATCGCCGCCGCTTCGCACGATCTGCGCCAGCCGTTGCAGGCCGCCTCGCTCTATTTCCGGCAAGTGCTGCGCGTCACCGATCCGGACCGGCGGGCGCAGGCGGCGGACGGGGTGAACCGGGGGCTGGGTGAAGCGATGGTCATGCTGGAAAGCATGGCAGAGCATCTGCGGCTGGAAAGCGGCAGCTTGCGCGCGCAGGTCGAGCCGGTCGCGTTGAATACCGTGTTCGCCGCGCTGGCGCAGGAACTGGAGCCGGCGGCGCGCCAGTCGGGCATTGCGCTGCGCTTTGTGGCGACCCGGCGCTGTGTACTGGCCGATCCGGCGCTGCTGACCCGGATCGTGCGCAACCTGGTCAGCAATGCGATTCTGCATTCACAAGGCCGCCGCGTGCGGGTGCTGGTGCGCGGCGCGGGGGACAGGGCGGCGATCCACGTGCTGGATGATGGCGTGGGGCTGGGCGACACGCCGCCCGAAGCGTTGTTTCTGCCTTATTCGCAAGGGCCGGATTCGCGGCGGCTGGGGCGCGGATCGGGGCTGGGGCTGGCGATTGCGCGCGAAATGGCGCAGCTGATGGACGGTGCGCTGGTGGCCGATCCGCGCTGGCGCGGGGGCAGTGCCTTCACGCTAACCCTACCGCTGGCCGCGTCAGCCGTGCCTGTTGTCATGCCCACCGCGAGCACCGGGACGGACCTGTCCGGCCAGCGCCTGCTGGTGGTGGACGACCATTCCGATGCGCGCGATGCGCTGGCGCAATTGCTCACGCTGCACAGGGCAGATGTGCGTGCGGTGGAAACGGTGGCGGATGTCCGCGCGGTGCTGGCGCAGGGCTGGGTTCCTGCCGCGCTCGTCACCGACTGGCACCTTGGCCCGCAGGATAGCGGCGCGGACGTGATCGCGCTGGTGCGCCAGATCGATCCGGCAGTGCGCGCCGTGGTGATGACCGGCGATGCCGCCCCGTCCACGGCCCGGCAGGTCAGCGCGCTGGACTGCGCGCTGCTGCTGAAACCCGTGGACGAAGCGGCGCTGCTGGACGCGCTGTCTGATTAATAGCTTTTCGGCGCGATCAGTTCTCCGATCATCTGTTCCGAGGCGGAGCGGACATCGGGGAAAGTCGTGCTGGCATCGCTGCGGGTCATGCGCGTGAACAGCCGCATCTTGCCCAGCGTTTCCGCCGTTGCCGCCGCGTTGCTGCGCGGATCGACCACTTCGGTCCACAGCTTGACCAGGCTGGCCGTCGCATCGCTGCGCGCCCAGGCCCGGCCCGGCACCAGCATCGGCCGCGCCGGGGTGACCAGCACCATCACCGAATCCCGCCGGCGGGTTGAATTACGCTCGTTGAACGCATTGCCGACCACGGGCAGGTCGCCCAGCAGCGGGGTCTTGGAATAAGTCCGGTCGTCAACCGCCTCGTTCAGGCCCGACAGCAGCAGCGTTTCCCCAAACCCGATCTCGGCAGTCGCCACCACGCGCTGGCGGAAGGTGGTCAGCGCTTCGGCAAAGGACCCGGCGGGATCGGCGGTGAGGAAGCTGCGCCCGGCCTCGATCCGCACCCGCGTGCCGGTGGGGGTGATCTCGATCGGGGTGACTTTCAGGTCGATCCCGATGTCGATCGTTTCCAGGTTGGCGGTGTTGACCCCGTTCACCGCCACCCGCGTGGTCCGCCCGACGAAGAACTCGCTCTGCTCCCCGCGATAGGCGGTCAGCTGGGGGCGGGCGACGACCGAGTAATTCTGCCCGCCGCGATTGAACAGGTTGAGGTTGTAATTGATCTGCGGGATCGAGATCGAGGCGGTCAGCACCCGCTGATAGCCGTTGCCGGTGCGCACCCCATTGTCGCTGGTGATCGTGCGCGAGGACTGGCGGGAGCTGCCATATTGCAGGCTGAGGCCGTCGAGCAGGTTGAAGCCGTTGCGTTCCTGCTGGGTGTTCTGCGACAGGATGATCGCCACGTCGAGCGAGACCTGATCGGGCGCGACCGGCTCTGCGGCCTGTTCCGCCGCGACCGGGGTATCAAGCGCGGCGGTCTGGACCAGCGCGGCCACGCGCGGGCGGATGCCATCGGCGACAGTCGGGAAACGCGCGGCGAGGGCGTCCAGCCGCTCCTGCGCCAGCGCGCCTTCGCCGTTTGCGGCTGCGGCCAATGCGGCCAGCCGCAGGTTTTCGCCCTTGGCGCCCGGATCGAGCGCGGCGGCGCGGCCGGCGGCGAGGCTGGCCAGCGCGGCATCCCCGCTCATATAGGCTGAAGCCGCCACGGCGGACAGGGTCGCCGCATCGCTGGGGCGCAGCAGCGCCGCGCGGGAAAAGTGGCTCAGCGCATCGTCATACTTACCCTGATCGAACGCCCCGCGCCCGGCCATCGCGGCGGGCCAGTATTGCCCCGGCTCCGCCCGTGCGGCCAGATCGTATCCGGCCAGCGCCAGATCAAGTGCCTGCGGGTTGCGGTCGGCCGAGAGCTGATACGACAGCCCCAGCAGCGCCTGCGCCGTGCCGTTGCGCGGTTCGCGCGCGGCCAGTTCGGCAAAGGCGTGGATGGCCAGCTTGCTGTCCCCGGCGCGCAGCGCGGCGAGGCCCTTGTCCATCACTTCGCCGGGGGCAGTGGCAGACAGGTCGGCCAGTTCGGGAACCTTCTTTTTCGCCGCCAGCGCGGCGTCTGGCACCGTCACGCAGGCCGCCGCGGCCAGCAGCAGGCCCAGCGTCAGGGGGCGAAGGGGATGCGGCATGATTATTTCTCCGTCTTGTGCGGGGGGTGGCAACGGTCGGCCAGGGCCACCGCGTCAATCTGATAGGTTTGCTGGGGCAGCGCGCATTCGGTCGGCATGAACCCGGCTGCCGTGGGCCGTCCGCTGCGGCTGAGCGTTGGCGCGCAGATGTCGCGGCCCTTGCGCAGCAGCAGCCGTTCATGGCTGGCCGTGGTGCAGCGCGGCGGTTCGCCACCGCGCGGCGGATCGGCGGTGGCGGGCGCGGCCAGCGCCAGCGCGGCGGCCAGACCGGTCAGCGGGAGAGGGACGAGCAGGCGGCGCACCGTCAGTTCCCCAGCACCTTGCTGCCCTTGACCACGTTGTCTGGTGAACCCTTCACATCGACGCGCGATCCGGTGATGCCAACCACGCCACCGTTTACCGAAATGGCGCTGGTGGCGCTGATCCGCACGACTTTGCCGCGCAGATCGATGGTGTCGGCGGTGATCACCATGTCCCTGCCGTCCATCGCGATACCGGTCGGGTAAAAGCGCCCCAGCTTCATGGTGATGGTCTTGTTGGCGTCGCCGCCGCCGATCGTGAAATCGCGCGCGGTGCGGCCCACCCCGGTTTCCAGCGGGGCGATCCGCCCTTCCAGCAGCCCCAGCTTGGCGCGCAGTTCGCCATTCGCGGTGTGGACCTGTGTCACCAGATTGCGCAGCTGCGCGACTTCCGTTTCCAGTGCGCGGATGTCGCGGTCGGTATGGTCGGGGGTGAACTGCGTCACCGCCTCCAGCCGGGCAGCGGCCGGTGGCAGCAGTCCCAGCATGGCGGCGGCGGCCAGCAGTTTGATGGGGGGGGCAAGCTTCATCGCCGGGCGCTCCCGTTGCTTACTTCAGCGTGAATTCAAGCCGCTTGCGATAGAGCGGGTGATCCAGCCGTCCGTTCGGCGCGGCCACCAGCACAAACGCCTTGCCGGGGCAGGCGGTGTTGGCGGTACGCGTCAGGGTGACGGCGATGCGGCCCGCCCCGGCGGCAGGGGCCAGCGTGCCTTCGCCTTGCGTGAAGCACAGCGGGACAAAGCCAGCCGCGCCGCCGCCAGCGTTCAGCACCTGCCACACCAGCGGGCGGCTGGTGGCATCCGACGGGGCGAGGTTGAGGTTGAACGACAGCGTGCCGGGCGCAGCCGGGGCGGGTCGGGTCGATCCGCCCCCGTCGATCCGTGTCACGCGGGTGCCGCCAGTGCTGGCCAACTGGGTCGGTTCGGAAATCTCGCTCACGCCGAACGGCACGACCGATTGCAGGCGCACGTCCAGCGCCTTGGTCTGTCCGGTAAAGTTGGTGGCCAGCAGGCGATAGTTCCTGACACCGATCATCGTGCGCATGAATTCGCGGTCGAACTGGATCGAGGCGGTGCTGTTGTCTTCCAGCAGAATACCCGCCCTTGCTTCTGCGCCGCCGGTGGCGGATGCCCGGATTTGCGGGATATGGGACGTGGTGTTGAGCGGTACGCCCACCACGTCGGCACGGACATAGCGCTGCGATGCGTCGGCGAACGACGGCCGGGTCAGGCAATCACGCACGTCGCCGGAGCGATCATCGGGCAGCATGATTTCCAGCCGGGTGCCGACGATCCGTGCATCGCCGCCACGGCCGCGAATGCAATCGTCCAGTGTTTTGCGTTTGAAATCGTCGCGCGGTGCCGTCCCGGTGCTGCCGCGCGGCCCGTTGACCACGAAACCGGTGGTCCCGCCGCCGCCACAGGTCTGCGTTTCCTGGCAGGTCGGGCCGGACTGGAAGGTGGTCTGCGGCGGCGCGACCGAGGCGCTGGACGATACCGTGGCGGTTCCGGACGAGGGCGAGGTGGTGCGCGGGGAAAGCGCGGCGCCGTCGGTGCGACCACTGAACCGGTGCCAGGCAAAACGATCATAGTTGGAGGGCAGGATTACCGTCACCGGAATGCGCAAGTCCCCGATCACCAGTTCGGTGGCGCGTTCCCCCGTCAGCGGCGTGCCCGATTGCGGATTGGGCAGGCTGATGAACAGCTTGACCGAACCGATGGCCCCGCAGCGCCGGGCCGCATTGGCCGCACCGCCGGTGCTGCCCTGCCAGGTCACGGTCGCGCCATCCATGCTGAACGTGCGCGGCAGGTCGACGCCGTGGCCGAACACTTCGACCAGGATCTTGGTTCCCGCCGCCATTCGCAGCGGGCGGTTCTCGCTGGCCTTGATCAGCAGGATCCCGCTGTCCTGCCCGGCAGAACAGCGATCGACCATGTTCGGGGGGAGATGAACGATTGTCTCCCAGTTGGCGAGGGCGGGCGTGGGCAAGGCCAGCGCAATGGCGCTGGGGACAAAGGCAAGCGCGGTGCGATACATGGCGGCATCTCCGGTTCCGATGCCATTACTGTGCCAGTCCCGCCACTGCGCGCCATTGGCCAGATGGGGTGCCTGGCGGCCTAGGCCATTTGGCCTAGGCAGGTCATTTCATCATTTCAAAGCAAAGGGTTATTGCGGAATTTTGCGGAGCGCGGGCGTTGTTGCCCTGCCGCCCCGGCTTGTCTGGCGTGGGCCACCGCCATACCCTGATCGCGTTGCGCAGGGGCCGGATTGCCTGGCCTTCTGCCACCGGGTGAAGACCGTGCCGAAGTCGCTACCCCTGGTTGCGGCGGTGGTCTGTCCGGATCGGGAGATGTATCGATGACCGCCTTTCGTCGCATGTCGTTTCAGCTGGGGGCCATGGTCCTGCCCGGACTGCTGGCCGGGTTTCCGGCCACATCGGCTCAGGCCCAGTCCGGCGGGACTTTCGCTTGTCCGGGCGAGATGCCGGGCAGTCGTCCCTTGCCCCGGATTGTGGCCTATGGCGTTTCCGCCAGCACCGACCCGGACAGCGTCCGCAGCCGGTTTCCGCATGAAGCCAGCGTGATCGGCGGCCATGCGCAGCGCGGCATCGTGCGGGTCGACGTGCAGCTGGATGCGGCGCTGCCCGCGGGTTGCGCGCTGCCCTTGCAGGTGGACAGCGCCGATGCGACCGCAGCCAATGGCACGGCCGGCGCGCGCGGGCTGGCCAATGCGGTGGACGGGATCGAACTGCGCGGTGGGGTACTGCGGATCGAACCGGTTACGGCCAACCGGATGCGGGCCGTCGCCAACGGGACCGATACCGTGCGGCTGGAGGTGCCGATTCAGGGCACGGATGGCCCCCGCCCGGTCCGTCATGCGTTGAAGCTGGTCTATGACCGGAACTTTACCGCTGGGCTGCCGTTCAGCGTGGTTGCCCAGCCGCTCGACCGGTTTGTGGCGACCGTTCCGGCCCAGCGGATCGTGCATGGTGAGATTGCCCGGCTCCACGTGACCCATCCCGCGCCGCTCCTGCCCGAAACGGCCCGCTGGCCGGTGCGGATCACGCTGTCGGATCTGGCCCTGGGCAGCTGGCAGGCGGGGGAAGCGGTCAATGCGGCCAACCCGCGCGAGTTGATCGGTGGCTGGGATGGCCGCTTCACGCCGCTGCGTGCCGAAGCCCCGCTGCAACCCGCCAACGTGGCCGCTCCCGTCAGCGGCACCGTCACGTTCAGCTGGGCGGGCCAGAGCGAGGTCGTGCCGGTTACGATCAACCCCAGCGATGGCTGCAACCCCCTGTTCACCGCCAGCGCGGTGCCGGGCGGGGTCCGGGTCAGCATGACCAACCGTCTGCGCGGATCGTGTCCGGCCTTTGTCGTCACGCCGCGCCTGCCGGAACGCGTAACGCTGCAACTGGCCCCGGCCAGCGCGACGATCTCGATCGGGGCGGTGACCAACGCACCGGGCGCCGCGCCGCCGCCACGGGTGCTGTCAGGGTCCGCACCGATCACGGGCGGGCGGCTGGCGGTGCAGCAGGTGCCGTCCAGCGCGGTGTTCAAGATCAATCCGCTGGCGCTGATTCAGCTGGCGGTGGGAACGCGCTATGTCTTTGAAATCCGGCCCAAGGCAGGGCCGTTTCAGACCGTGACCTATACCGTGACCGAGCGGGACCACGCCGTCATCACCGGGCGCTGAGTGACTGAAACGGCAGGGCGGGCCTTGGTACCAGCGCTATAGCCCGCGCCAGATCTTCAGCGGGACCGTGCCCTTGGGACCAAACCCGCGCGGCGGGCAGGCGGTAGGCATGAAATCCTTGTCATAGCACAGGCGCAATTCGCGCAGCCAGCCGCCGTTGCTGACCTGAAGCCCCACGCTGCTTTCCGTGAAGCCCGGATTGCGGCGGACGAATTCGCGGCGCAAGTCGGCGGCCGTCAGGCCCTCGCGGCGCGACAGCTTGTCCGCATCGGGCAGGCGCAGCGAATTCCACAGGATGCCCGCGACCTTGAAATAGCCGGCCGGGGTTACCGCCATGCAACTGCCGTGCTTGGCCCATTCGTGTTCCAGCAGCGACGGGGCCGGGGTCATGCACAAGTTGGCGCGGATATCCGCCGCGCTGGGGCGCGGTTCCAGCGCGCACCACTGCGGGGCCGGGCCTTTGGCGGCTTCGGGCCACAAGCCGTGCAGCACGAAGCCGAATCGGCCGATTTTGCCGCTGCACTGGTAATCGTTGGCGCTGCGGCCCCGCTGGCTGCGGCAGAACTCCGGCGACCAGCTGACCGCCAGCGTATAGCGCGCGACCGGGGCGCGCACCGTGGTGCTGTCCTGCCGGGGCGGGCGGGGCAGCTCGATCCGGTCTGGTACGCGGCATTGATAGGCCTGCGCCAGCGCCGTTCCCGGCAGGCTGAGCGCGATCAGCAGCGCAAGTGCAGGGGCCTTCATCGGAGCCTTCACAGGGGGCTGAAATCCAGTCCGATATCGGCGGCGGGGGCGCTTTGCGTCAGGCGGCCGACCGAAACATACGTCACGCCGGTCGCGGCGATTTCGGCAATGGTGTCCAGCCGCACACCGCCCGATGCCTCGATCGGGACGCGCCCGGCGACCAGCGCCACCGCTTCGCGCAGCTGGGCGGGGTTCATGTTGTCGCACAGCAGGTGACTGGTGCCGCCCGCCAACGCCGCCTCGATCTGGTCGACCCGGTCCACTTCGCAGATGATCCACTTGATCCCGGCGTCCTTCGCCCGGCGGACCGCTTCGGTCACGCCGCCCGCGACGGCAACGTGGTTGTCCTTGATCATCGCCGCGTCCCACAGGCCCATGCGGTGGTTCTGCCCGCCGCCCATCCGCACCGCGTACTTTTCCAGATGGCGCAGCCCCGGAATGGTCTTGCGCGTGTCGAGCAGGGTGGCGTTGCCCTGCATCGCATCGACGTACTGCCGGGTCAGCGTGGCGATGCCCGACAAGTGCTGCACGGTGTTGAGCGCGGAGCGTTCCGCCGTCAGCATTGCCCGCGCCTTGCCCGACAGGCGCATCAGGTCCGTCCCGGCGGGCACCCGCGTGCCTTCCTCCACCAGCACTTCGATGGCCATATCGGGATCGAGCGCACGGAAAAATGCGGCAGCAACCGGCAGGCCCGCGACGGTAATCGCGTCGCGGCTGTCCATCACCCCGGTGAACATCGCGTCCGCCGGGATGACGCTTTCGCTGGTCACATCATGCCCGCCGCCGGGCAGGTCAAGGCCCAGATCCTCGTCAAGGGTGGCGCGGACGAAGGCGGGCAGGTCGAAACCGGGGAGGTCAAATTGGGTCATGCCCGTCGTTTTGCGCAAAGCGGCGCGCAGTGCAACCGGTCAGGGCGGGTAAGAACGTCAGGTTTGGCAAACCGGGACGGGCAAACATCGTCATGCTGAACTTGTTACAGCATCCATCGGGCCGGTGGCGCCATGCTAGCCGACGCTTGCGCTTGTGGTGAGATGGATCCTGAAACAAGTTCAGGGTGACGAAGCTTGTTTAGTTCAGCCAGCCAGCCGCGCGGATCGCATCGGCCAGTACGCCCGCCAGTGGGATCGTCGCGGCCGTGTGCGTGGTGGCGTCTGTCGCGCGGATGCGGGTGATCCCGGCTTCGGCCATCCGTGCCATGTCGGCGGGGGAGGAGAGGGCGTGAGTCGCCACCGCTTCAATGCCGCTGGCCCCGGCGGCGCGCAGCAGCGCAGCACAGGCGATCAGGGTGCCGCCGCTGGAAATCACATCGTCGACCAGCAGGACCGGGCGATCCTTCACAACGGAAATGCCGGGAATGTCCAGCGTCACCGCACGGTCGCCGTGGCGCACTTTCTCGCCCACCAGCATGTCCAGCCGCAGCGGCGCGGCGATGCTTGCTACCCACGGGCGGGATTCGCTGTCCGGTCCGACCAGCACTGTCGCGGGGTCCAGCCCCTCGGCCAGCGCGGCAATCAGGGCGGGCGCGGCGGACAGGGCCAGCGCGGGGATGCCGGGGATGACCTGATCCAGCCGCTCGATCCGGTGCAAGTGCGGGTCGACGGTCATCACGCCGTCGAACCACTGCGCCAGCAGTCGGCCGATCACCCGCTGGCTCACGGCCTCGCCCCGCTGGAACGCCATGTCCTGCCGCATGTAGGCCAGGTACGGCGCGATCAGGATCACGCGGCTTGCCCCGCCATCGCGCAGCGCGGCACTGGCCAGCAGCAGTTCCACCAGCTTGGCGTTCGGATCGTCCAGCGAGCGCAGCAGCAGCGCGGTCCGCGCGCCGTGGGCCTGCGCCGTCACCAGGCTTTCGCCATCCGGAAAGCGCCGCATCGCGACTGGATGCACTGGCAGGCCGCAGCTCCGCCCCAGCGCCCTGGCCTGCGCCAGCATTTCGGGAAAGGCGAAGATCGCCGCGCTCACGGGGTGACCGTGTAACCGGAATCAGCTTCCGCCAGATCGCGGGCATAGAGCAGCCCGGTGTCGGATTCGGCGTGAATGCGATAGAGCACGTCTTCCGGCCGGACGGTGTCGCCGACCTTGTGCAGCAGGTCGATCCCCGCGCCTTTGTCCATCGGCGCCCCGGCCAGTCGCGCGATCCGGGCGATCAGGTGGCAGTCGATCGCGGTGACGGTGCCGAACTGGTGGGACCGCACCTCATGCTGGTGCTCTCCGGGCAGCAGCACGGTCGGGCGGCGGCCCTGCGCGTCGATCAGCCGCTCCATCGCCGCCAGTGCCGCGCCCGATGCCAGCAATTCGCACGCTCGCGCATAACCTCGCCCGCCCGGAATCGCGGGATCGAATTCCAGCACATGCCCGGCCAGCAGCAGCGACCGGTCGCGCAAGTCCTGCGGCGCGTCCAGGGCGCCGCGCAGCACGGCCATCACATCCCGCGCTTCCAGCACCGGGCCGATGCCCCGGCCAATCGGCTGCGATCCATCAGTGAACACCACGTCCAGCACCAGCCCCAGCCGGCTGCCGACATATTCGAACAGTTTGCGCAGCCGGATCGCCTCGCGCTGGGACCGGACTTTGGCGCTGGGGCCGATGGGAATATCGATCACCAGATGGGTCGATCCGGCGGCCAGTTTCTTCGACAGGATCGAGGCGACCATCTGTTCGAACGTGTCGATCCGCAGCGGGCGCTCGACCGAGATCAGCACATCGTCGGCGGGCGACAGGTTGACCCGTCCGCCCCACGCCAGCACCGCGTGTTCCTGCCGCACCACTTCGACCAGCCGGTCTTCGGGCAGGTCGACCGCGGCCAGCACTTCCATCGTGTCCGCCGTGCCCGATGGGGACGTGATCGCGCGCGAGGACGTCTTGGGCATCGTCAGTCCGTGTGCGGCGATGATCGGGACCACGATCATCGAGGTGCGATTGCCCGGAATGCCGCCGATGCAGTGCTTGTCCACCACCAGGTCGGCGCTCCAGTGCATCCGCCGCCCGGCGTCTGCCATCGCGCGGGTCAGCGCCAGCGTTTCCTGCGTGGTCATGAACCCGGCGCAGGCGACCAGAAACGCGCCGATTTCCATCGGGGAATAGCGGAACGCGGCAATATCACGGATGATCGCGGCGATGGAGGCATCGTCCAGCGTATCGCCGTCGATCTTGCGGCGGACGAGTTCCAGGCTGGGCGGGACGGGGGCCTGGCGAAAGCGGACCTCGCTGCCTTCGGGCAGGCCAAGGCGGCGAAACGCCTGTTCGCCCAGCCCGATTTCGCCCGGTTCCAGCAGGCAGTTGTCATCGACGATGGCCAGTGTCGCCAGGATCGAGGCGCTGCCGTTGCCAATCTCGATCTTGCGCAGCGCCTGGAACTGTTCGGGGGAATAACCATGTCCGCCGCGCAGCAGGAACGCGGTGTTTTCGGGGTGGGTGTCGATCGCTACGCGCTTGACCTTCATCGCCGTTCCCCTCCCTCTTTCGACTGCGCTCAACTCAGGATGTGCCCGGTGCGGTCACGCTTGGTTTCCAGATAGCGGGCATTGTGCGGATTGGGCGGCAGCTGGTGCGGCACCCGTTCGGTCACGGTGACGCCGGTGGCTTCCAGCGCGGCGACTTTGGCCGGGTTGTTGGTCATCAGCCGGATCGCGCCGACGCCCAGCAGGTCCAGCATCCGCGCCGCGACGGGGAAATCGCGCGCCTCGGTTGGCAGGCCCAGCCGGTTGTTGGCATCGACCGTGTCAAACCCCTGATCCTGCAAGCGATAGGCGCGCAGCTTGTTGATCAGGCCAATTCCGCGCCCTTCTTGCCGCAGATACAGCAGCACACCCCAGCCGCCCGCGCGGGCCTCGTCCGCCATGGCGCGCAGCGCGGCGTCCAGCTGGGGGCCGCAATCGCACTTCAGGCTGCCCAGAATATCGCCGGTCAGGCATTCGGAATGGAGCCGGACCAGCGGCGCGCGATCCGCATTTTGCGTGCCGATCACCAGCGCGACGTGTTCGCGCAAGTCGTCGGCAGAGCGGAACGCGACGATTTCCGCGTCCTCCGCCGCTGCCACCGGCAGATGCGCGCGGGTGGCGATGGCGAGGTGGGCGGTGTCTTTCCAGTCGGTCAGGTCGGCGGGGCTAACGTCCTGCGCCTCGCCGATGCTGTCCGGATCGACCAGAAACGCGGGCAGGATGCCGGCCAGCCGCGCCAGTTCCATCCCCGCTGCGGCCAGCGCGGGGTCGTCCAGCGGTTCGGCCCGGAACGGGCCTTTCATCGGATAGCGCAAGTCCAGCGCCGGATCGGCCAGCGCCCGCGCGGTCGGCAGGTCGAACGGATCGGCGGCGCGGATCAGCACCGGGGCTTCGGGCACGGCAGCATCGCGCTGGTTGGCCAGCTTCAGCGTCACCGCGCGGGCGGCGGAAATCAGCATGGTCCGCGCGGTGGCACCGGGGGCGAAGCCGGTTTCGGCGGGCAGCAGCGTCACCCGCCCGTCCAGCCGGATCGGCCAGCCGTGGCGCAAGGCATCGATCGCCAGCGCGGCGCGGCGGCCGGGGGGGGTCACAGGTCGAACTCGGTAATCAGCGGCACGTGGTCCGACGGCTGGTCCCACTTGCGGGTTTCCTCGACGATCCGGTGGCTGCGCGCCTGCGCGGCAAGATCGGGCGAGGCCCACATGTGATCGAGCCGCCGCCCCTGATCCTTGTCGCGCCAGTAGGAACGGTACGACCACCACGAATAGTTGCGCTGCGGCGCGGGGATGAACTGGCGGCCCAGATCGACCCAGCCGTGGGCATCGCGGAACTGGCCCAGCGTTTCAACCTCTACAGGGGTGTGACTGACCACTTTCAGCAGGGCCTTGTGGTCATAGACGTCGCAATCGAGCGGGGCGATGTTGAAATCGCCGACGATCACGGTCGGGCGATCCAGCGCCTCGGCCCAGCGGGTCATCCGGCCCAGGAAGTCCAGCTTTTGCCCGAACTTGGGGTTCGCATCGCGGTCCGGAATGTCGCCGCCAGCGGGGATATAGACGTTCTCCACCACCAGCCCCTGACCGGGGCCGAGCAGTTCCACGCCCACGTGCCGCGCCTCGCCATTGTCCTGCCAGTCATGGCGGCTAACCTCACGCAGGGGGATGCGGCTGACGGTGGCGACGCCGTGATAGCCCTTTTGCCCATGCACCGCGCGGTGGACGTAACCCGCCGCTTCGAACACGGCGTGGGGGAAGTGCTTTTCCTCGGTCTTGATCTCTTGCAGGCACAGCACGTCCGGCGCCTCCTGCGTCAGAAACCGCTCAACCTGATCGGCGCGCAGACGGACGGAATTGATGTTCCAGGTAGCGATAGAGACCATGCCCATCGCCATAGGGTGGCCAGCGCGGCGGGGCAATGGGGTGGGTTGGGTTGGGTGTGATCGCCACCACTCCCCAACCCCCTCCTCTGAAGAGGAGGGGGCTATTGGCACGGTTTCCCTGAATCTGGATTGGTTCACGCCGGAGCGAGAATGCGGGTGTTCGAGAACCGGCGCGCAGCGACCTTTTGGGTCGTGAGCACCGGAAGCGCAGAGCGCCCGCGTTCGCAGCTCGGCATGGAGCAAGCCAGATCAGGGAAAAAGAAAACCCTCGGTCCGGGGGCAATGGACCGAGGGTTCCTTTTTGCGTTCGTCACGCTGTCTGCGCGCCTGTGTGGAGGCTTGGGCAACAGGGGGGAAACCCGCCTCAGGCCGCGCTGACAAGGATTGGTATACTACCGGTTCGCTTGCTGGCCCATGAACAACCTGAACGGATTTGTCGCAGTTTGTCGCAGGAGCGGCACGGCCTGCGTCAGGGCGTGGCCGATCAGCGCCGAACCGGGCGACGCGGGTCATTGTAGCGGAACGTGCTGTCAGGGACGGAGACCCCGTACTGCTGATTCGACAGCGAGACGACCGTGCGGGTGTTCTGCGAGTCGAGGCTGGCCCAGCTGGACAGTTCCAGCCCGCCCGGTGCACCCGGCTTGCGGATGAAGACCAGCGTGATGACGCCGTATTCCGGATGGGCCTTGTCGCGCACTTCGATGCTGACGACCTGGCGGTTGCCGGTGGGCATCAGCTTGCCATACTTCATCACGTCGCGGTTGGGATCGAGCAGCGCGCCCAGCGGGCTGTTCTTGATCGGCCAGCGCTGAACCTGGCGCACTTCGTAATCGACGAAGGTCAGCGCGCTGCCATCGGCGACGACCAGCATCGGCACGCCTTTTTCGTACTGGAAGCGAATCTTGCCGGGGCGCTTCAGCGTCAGCACGCCGCGCACCTGGCGGCCATTGCGGTCGGTCTGGATGAAGTCGGCGCGCATTGTTCCGATCGCGCGCAGGGCGGCGACGGCTCCGGCGAGGTCTGAACTGGCCTGTGCGGCAGGCGCCGCCTGCGCGCGGAGCGGTGCAGGCGCCAGCGAAACGGCGGTCGCGGAAACGACAAGCGCCGCCGAAGCGGCGGCACTTGCGAACGAGCGGATCGAAGGAAGTTTCATCGGGTTCATGGCCTGGCTGTTAATCGCCGGGGCTTGAACTCGCCATGAACCTTACTTGATCTTGGCTTCCTTGAATTCCACGTGCTTGCGCACGACCGGGTCGTACTTCTTGAACGTGAACTTCTCGGTCGAGTTGCGCGGGTTCTTCTTGGTGACATAGAAGAAGCCGGTGTCAGCAGTGGAGACCAGGCGGATCTTGACGGTTGCGGGCTTCGCCATTGCGGTTGTCCTGTAACTTTCCGATTCGGCCCGAAAGCCGTGCAAAACTGGATGGGCGGCGCATCGGGAATCCCCGGACGCCGCCCTTCAAGGCCCGCGCCATTGCGGCAGACTGGCCATGAAGTCAAGGGAAAGCGCGCATTCAATCCAGCGGGAACGGCGCAATCGGCTTCAGCACCTTATAGCGTTCTTTCGCCGGTTTGCGGCCCAGCGGCGGCAGTTCCAGCGGTTCCGGGTCGACCTTGGTGTCGGGCAAACGGTCCAGCAAATCGCGCACCAGCGTCAGCCGCCCGCGCCGCTGGTCGTTGAAATCGATCAGGGTCCAGGGCGATTCGGCAGTGTGCGTGGCGCGCAACATCGCATCGCGCGCGCGGGTGTATTCATCATACTTGTCGCGCGCCGCCAGATCGACCGGCGACAGCTTCCAGCGCTTGAGCGGATCGTCCAGCCGTTCGGCCAGTCGCTTTTCCTGCTGCTCCTGATCGGTTGCCAGCCAGTACTTGAACAGCAGGACGCCATCCTCGATCAGCATCCGTTCAAACGCCGGGGCCTGTTTCAGGAACAGCTCGATCTGCGCCGGGCTGGCATAACCCATGACCTTTTCCACCCCGGCGCGGTTGTACCAGCTGCGGTCGAACAGCACGATCTCGCCCGCAGCGGGCAGATGCGCCGCATAGCGCTGGAAATACCACTGGCTAGCTTCCCGCTCGCTGGGTTTGGGCAAGGCGACGGTGCGGCACTGGCGGGGGTTGAGCGGGCGGGCGACCGCCTGAATCGCGCCGCCTTTGCCCGCCGTGTCGCGCCCTTCGAACAGCACCATCACCCGCGCGCCAGTGGCGGCGACCCAGCGGGCCATCGCCACCAGTTCCTGTTCCAGCGGGGCATAGAGTTCCTCGAACCGCTTGCGTTTCAACTGCTTCATGCCGGGTGTCCTGTGGGTGGATAGGTGTGGTCACACCCTGCGCTTCCCTGCGGCGGTGCGCAACGCTCTGGTTGCGGGGGGTGTCCCGCAATGATATAGTTGCATTTGTAACCATGACTGACCATTCTGACCTGACCCCGACCGACTTCACGCTGCTGCCCGAAATGGGCGCGGGCGTGTTCACCGCGCCGCTCTAGCGCCCGGCCCATGTGGGCGAGGACTGGCTGGAGCCGGCCCAGCGCCGCTATTCCCCGGCGGAGCACGCGGTGTGGGACACGCTCTATGCCCGCCAGCTGGAGGTTCTGCCGGGCCGGGCCGCCAGTGCCTTCATGGCCGGGCTGGAGCGGCTTGACCTGGGGCGGGGCGGGGTGCCGGACTTTGCCCACCTGTCCGGGGAACTGGGCGCGCTGACCGGGTGGAGCGTGGTGCCGGTGCCGATGCTGATCCCGGATCACGTGTTCTTCTGGCACCTCGCCAACCGCCGCTTTCCGGCGGGCAACTTCATTCGCGGGGCCGATTCGCTGGACTACATCCAGGAGCCGGACGTGTTCCACGATGTGTTCGGCCATGTGCCGATGCTGGCCGACCCGACGTATGCCGATTACATGCAGGAATATGGCCGCGCCGGGTGGAAGGCGATGCGCCACAACCGCCTGAAATCGCTGGGCGCGCTGTACTGGTATACGGTCGAGTTCGGCCTGATCCAGGAAGCGGACGGCATCCGGGCCTATGGCGCGGGTATCCTGTCTGGCCCGGCGGAGGCGGTCTTCGCGGTGGAGGCGCAGTCGCCCAACCGGATCATGCTGAACGTCGACCGGGTGATGCGCACCGATTACGTGATCGACGATCTGCAACCGACCTATTTCGTGATCGAAAGCTTTGACGCGCTCTATCACGATACGGTCGACCGGGATTTTGACCGGCTTTACCGTTCGCTGCCGCCGGGCTTCACCTATGCCAACAGCGCGGTGATCGACGTCGACGATGTGCTGCACCGGGGCACGCAGGAATACCTCCTGCGCGGCGGGCGCGGCAGCGGGGCGAAAGCGGTCTAGCTAGCGCGACAGCAGCCAGATCGCCGCGATGCCCGCGACGATCCGGTACCATGCAAACGGGGCGAACCCGGCGCGGCTGACATAGGCGACGAAGGCCTTGATCACGGCCAGTGCGACGACGAACGACACGGCAAAGCCAATCGCGATCTCGCTCCACCCCACGGCGCCGGTGCCGGTGGCCAGCGCGGCGCGGTTGTCCCACAGTTCCAGCGTGGTCGCGCCCATCATCGTCGGGATCGCGAGGAAAAAGCTGAATTCGGCCGCCGTGCGCCGTTCGATCCCCATTGCCAGCGCGCCCATGATCGTCGCGCCGCTGCGGCTGACGCCGGGAATCATCGAAATGCACTGGAACAGCCCGACGCCCAGCGCCTGCCGGACGGGCAGCTGCGCCACGCCGCTGGCCGGGCCAGGCTTGGCGATCTTTTCGATGGCCAGAATCGCGATCCCGCCCAGCACCAGCGCCCAGCCGACGATCATCGGGCTGCCGAGCATGATGTCGATGTAATCCTTCAGCAGCAGCCCCAGCACGGCCGACGGCAGAAAGCCCAGCAGGATGTTGCGGATGAAAATCAGGCTCATCGGTTCCAGCCGGGTCAGGCCCATGCCCACCGCCCAGAACGTGCGCCAGTATTGCACCACCACCGCCAGAATCGCGCCCAGCTGGATGACGACGTTGAATACTTTCCACGTATCGGCATCGTATCCGAAGATTTCCGAGGCCAGAATCAGGTGCCCGGTCGAAGATACGGGAATGAATTCGGTCAGTCCCTCGACAATGCCGAGGAGGATGGCGGTGATTGTAGTATCCATGGAAACGCGATGAACGCGGCGGACGCGGTGAAGTCAAGCCGCGTCCGCTGCGCTGCAATAATTTTTACCAGATCCGGATGCGTTGTTCTGGCGGCAGGTACAGCTTGTCACCCGGCTGGACGTTGAACGCCTTGTGCCATTCGTCGAAGTTCCGGACCACGCCCAGGATGCGGTACATCCCCGGCGAGTGGGGGCCGGTCTGCAACTGCTGGCGCAGCGCGGCCTCGCGGAACTTGATCCGCCAGACCTGCGCCCAGGCCATGAAGAAGCGCTGGTCGCCGGTGAACCCGTCGATCACCGGCGCTTCCTTGCCATTCAGCGCCATCTTGTAGGCGCGGTAGGCGAGGCTCAGCCCGCCGACGTCGCCGATGTTCTCGCCCAGCGCCAGCCGCCCGTTGATGCAGGTCTTGCCATCGTCGAGCGGGCAGAGCTGGTTGTACTGGCCAACCAGCGCGCTGGTCAGCTTTTCGAACGCGGTGCGGTCCGCATCGGTCCACCAGTTGCGCAAGTTGCCGTCGCCGTCGGACTTGGAACCCTGATCGTCGAAGCCGTGGCCGATTTCGTGGCCGATCACCGCGCCGATCGCGCCGTAATTGACCGCATCGTCCGCCGACAGGTTGAAGAACGGCGGTTGCAGGATCGCGGCGGGGAACACGATTTCGTTGCCCGACGGGCTGTAATAGGCGTTCACCGTCTGCGGCAGCATGAACCATTCGGTGCGGTCCACCGGCTTGCCCAGCCGCTGGATGCGGTCCTGCTGGAACCAGCGGGTCGCCGCTTCGGCATTGGCGAAAGCGCTGGTTTCAGTCACGTCCAGCCCCGGATAGGACTTGTACGTGTCCGGGTGGCCAATCTTGAGCGAGAACGCGTCCAGCTTGGCCTTGGCCTGTACGCGGGTTTCCGGGCCCATCCACGTCAGGTTGGCCAGGTTATAGGCCATTGCCGCGCGCAAGTTGCCCACCAGCTTGTCCATCGCCGCCTTGTGGGTGGCGGGGAAGTGCCGCTCGACATAGATCTTGCCCGACAGCTCGCCCAGCGTCCCTTCGACCGCGCCAATCGCCCGCTTCCAGCGCGGGCGCTGCTGCGGCTGGCCGCCCAGCACGGTGCCATAGAACGCGAACTGTGCCTCATCGAACCGCTTGGGCAGCACGCCCGCGCGGCCCGATACGTACTGCACCGCCAGCCAGGCCTGCCAGGCGGAGAGCGGCTCGGTCGCGATCAGCTTGGCCAGCGCGGGAACGCCGCCGCCCAGCTTGGCGGCCATTTCGGGGGTGTACTTCGCGGCGGCGAGTTCCTCCTTGGTCGGCGGCAACTGCGCGACGATGATGTGTTCCGCAGCGCCGACGCCCATCGCGTCCAGCGCGGCCTTCAGCGGCACGTCCGGGGCGAGTGCCAGGAATTCGGCCACCGGCATCTTGTTGTAGGTCAGGTCGCGGTTGCGGCCTAGCGCGCGGTCCCAGTTCTGGGCTGCCATCTTCTTTTCCAGCTGGAAGATGACTTCGGCGGTGGCGACCGGATCGGCATAGCCCAGTTCGCCCGCGATGAACGTCAGGTATGCCTTGTATTTGGCGGTGATGTCCTGATTGCGGGGGGAATCGACCAGGTAGTAATCACGGTCCGGCAGCCCCAGCCGTGCCTGTCCGGCATAAAGCGCGTTCACGCGGCTGTCCTTGGCATCGGGCGAAACGCCCAGCCCGATCGGCGAATCGATGCCCGGCTGCGCGAACAGGGTGACCAAATCGGTCAGGGTCTTCGCGGCATAGATCTTTTCCAGCGTCGGATAGGCTGGGGCCAGGCCCGCCTGCTCGATCGCGGCGGTGTTCATGTAGGCCTTGTACACCGCGGCGACGCGCGCTTCGGGGCTGCCGGGGGCGTGGGTGCCCTTGGCGATTTCCTCAAGGATGGCGTGCATCCGCTCTTCCGACAGGTCGCGCAGATCGGCGAAGGCGCCGCTGGTGGTGCGGTCTGCCGGGATTTCCGTGGTGTCGAGCCACTTGCCGTTGACGAAGCGGTTGAAATCGTCACCCGGCTTGACCGTGGTGTCCATGTTGGCGGTCTTGATGCCCCAGCCCCAATCATCGGCAGATTTGGCGTCAGCGGATTTGCTGGCGTCGGCAGCAACCGGCGCGGGCGCATCCTTGGCCAGCGCGGGGGTGGCCAGCGCGGCGGCAAGCGCGCTGGCGGACAGCAGGGTAACAACGGATTTCAGCATGGCGGCCCCTTGGGAATGCGGTTTTTCGTTGCCGCATTCCTGCCGGGGAGCGCCCGCGCGCCGGACTGCTATTCGACGGAAGCGCCAGCCCGGTCGTCAAACTGCAACGCGGCAAGGCGCGCATAAAGCCCGCCCGCCTTGCTGAGCGTGTCGTGCGTGCCGGTTTCCACGATCCGGCCCTTGTCCATCACCACGATCCGGTCCGCCTGCCGCACGGTGGCAAGGCGGTGGGCAATGACCAGCGTGGTGCGGCTGGCCATCAGCCGGTCGAGCGCATCCTGCACCAGTCGTTCGCTTTCGGCGTCGAGCGCGCTGGTCGCTTCGTCCAGCAGCAGGATCGGCGCATCGCGCAGCAGCGCGCGGGCAATCGCCATGCGCTGACGCTGCCCGCCCGACAGCCGCGCACCGTTTTCGCCCAGGAACGTGTCCAGCCCGGCGGGCAACTCGCGCAGGAAGCTTTCTGCATTGGCGGCGGCGGCAGCGGTCCAGATGTCCTCGTCGCTGGCGTCCCAGTTGCCATAGCGCAGATTGTCGCGCGCGCTGGCGGCAAACAGCAGCCCTTCCTGCGGCACCAGCGCGATGCGGCGGCGCACTTCGGCCGGATCGACCGCCGTCAACGGCACGCCGTCCAGCTTGATCGTGCCCGATTGCGGGTCATAGAACCGTTCCGCCAACTGGAACAGGGTGGACTTGCCCGCGCCCGACGGGCCGACGATGGCCACCGTCTCGCCCGGTTCGATGGTCAGCGAGAAATCGGCCAGCGCAGCGGTTTCCAGCCGGGTGGGATAGCGGAAGTTGACCTGTTCGAACGCCAGCTTGCCGCGCGCCGGAACCGGCAGCGCCAGCGGGCGCGCCGGGGCGGCGATGGTGGGCTTTTCGTTCAGCAACTCGTTCAGGCGGCCAGCCGCGCCCGCGCCGCGCAGCAGATCGCCATAGACCTCGGTCAGCGCGCCGAACGCGCCCGCGACGATCCCGGCGGTGACCACGAACGCAAAGATCGTACCGCCCGAAATGGTCCCGGCGGCGACGCCCTCCGCACCTTCCCAGACCAGCATCACGATGGCCCCGAAAATCATCATGATCGCCAGCGCGGTCATCCCGGCGCGCAGCAGGATGCGGCGGCGGGCGGTGGCGAAGGTTGCCTCGACCGCCCCGGCAAAGCGGTCCAGCTCGCGCCCTTCCTGGTTGAACGCCTGGACGATCTTCATGCCCCCCAGGATTTCGGAGACCATCGAGCCGATGTCGGCCACCCGGTCCTGACTGGTGCGCGAGATGTTGCGCAGCCGCCGCCCGAACCACACGATCGGCAGCACCACCAGCGGAATGCCCACCAACAGCCCCAGCGCGAGGCGCGGGGCAAGTGCGAAGAGATAGGCAACGCCCAGCACGCCCATGATCAGGTTGCGCAAGGCGACCGATACCGTGGTGCCGACGACCTGTTCGATCAGGGACGTGTCCGACGTCATGCGCGAGGAGATTTCGCTGGGGTTGTTCTCTTCAAAGAAGGCGGGCGACAGGCGCAGCAGGTTCTGCTGCACTTTCAGGCGGATGTCGGCCACCACGCGTTCGCCCAGCCACGACACGAAATAGAACCGCGTGGCCGTGCCCAGCCCCAGCACGGCGACGATCAGCAGCAGATAGCGGAACCAGCGCCCGATGCTGTCCGGATCGCCGCCCTCGGCAAAGCCGCGGTCGATGATCAGGCGGAAGCCGGCCGGAATTGCCAGCGTGGCGGTGGCGGTCACCATCAGCGCGACGGCGGCGAAGGCCACCTGGCGGGGATACTTGGCGGTTTCGCGCCAGATCATCCGCAGCGGACCAAGGCTGCGGGCGGGTTTGGCTTCGGTGGCAGGCTGTTCCGCAGGCGTGGCGGACGTCGTTTGCGAACTCATGGCTGCGGCCCCTAGCACAGAGCAAAGGCACCGTAAGGGCCAAATGCGCATTCTCCAAGTCGCCTATTGTGCGACTGCGAACTCATTTCGCCATTGCACAATGGGGCGAATCGAGTCACGGTGCTTCAAACAACCGGAAAATCCGGGCGCAGGAGATAAACGAGACGTGCTCTACACCGCTTATGAATTGCAGCGTTCGTGGATGAACGCGGCCAGCAGTTGGGCCTCGATCGGGGCGGAAATGCTGGGTAATCCGGCGCTGCCGTTCGGCTATGGCGCGGGTGGATCGGTGATGGCATCGGCGCTGGAAGTGTTCGCCCACGCGACCGCCAACTATGGCAAGCCCGCCTTCGACGTCGAATCCGTGACCGTGGACGGGCAGACCTATCCGGTCACCGAGGCCATCGTGATGCACAAGCCGTTCGGCAACCTGCTGCGCTTTAACCACGCCGGGCTGCCCGAAAATGCCCCGCGCCTGTTCATCGTCGCCCCGATGAGCGGTCACTTTGCCACGCTGCTGCGCGGCACGGTCGCCCGGATGATCGAGCGCTGCGAAGTGTACATCACCGACTGGGCCGACGCGAAGATGGTGCCGCTCAGCGCGGGCAGCTTCGATCTGGACGATTACATCGACTATCTGATTGCCTTCTTTGAACACATCGGCCCCGGCGCACACGCGCTGGCGGTGTGCCAGCCGTCGGTGCCGACCTTTGCCGCCACCGCGATCATGGCGGCGGACAAGCATCCGTGCCGCCCGCTGTCGCTGACCATGATGGGCGGCCCCATCGACACCCGCGAAGCACCGACCACGGTCAACGACCTGGCGATGCAGCGCCCGATCGAATGGTTCCGCCACACGGTGATCGGCACGGTGCCGCTGCAATATCCGGGCGCGGGCCGCCGGGTCTATCCGGGCTTCATGCAGCTGGCGGGGTTCATGAGCATGAACCTGGGCAACCACATGCT
>ERZ1645187.301-NODE-301-length-47530-cov-97.108331_pt1 | contig 47530 bp, 53 predicted proteins | sample MGYA00575352_ERZ1645187 | MGnify/ENA primary metagenome ERZ1645187 (study PRJEB40837, sample SAMN11349314) | freshwater sediment metagenome | isolation source: river sediment | host: Sediment | place: India: Wazaribad , New Delhi | collected 2017-02-21 ... | reverse complement strand
TGGCGGATCCGCCAGGCAGGCCGTTTGCGCGCCCGGCGGCTGAAGGACCTGTTCGGACGAACCGGGCCGCACGACGGGGACGCGCGGACCTAGCGCGAGATCACGCGCCTGCGCCGTCCGCAACGCCGCACGCGCGGTCTTGTATGAAAACCGCGCCGCCGAGCTCTGCGAGGTCCAAAAGCGCCGCGCTTTGCGGCGCGTCATGTCAACCGGCGACCGAAGGGCGCCGGTTTAGGCGCGAACGCGCCGCCGGGCGCGTGCGAGGTCCAAGAGCGCCGCGCTTTGCGGCGCTTCCTATCAAGCCGCCAGCTCCGCCTCGATCGCCTTGAGGTCGATGGCGATGATGCGCGGCGCGGCGCCGAATTCGCCCTGGTCGATGGCGACGACGACCGGCGCTTCGACCTGTGGGGTGAAGATATAGCGCGCGGCCTCGCGCGCTTCCTCGCGCGCGGCTTCCACGTCGAGGCGTCGCAGCAGCGCGGCGAGCGCGCCGAGTTCGGGCGCGTCGGCGGCGACCGCCAGCACGCGGGCGATGATGGCGCGCGAAAGTTTGGCCGCGCCGGGCTCGATCGTATGCGCGCAGGTGCGGGCGGCCTGGAGCGCGGCGCGGAACGCGGGCAGGAATTTCGGCGGCAGGCCGCTGCGGCCGTAGAGCGCGGCGAACCCGGCGCCGCGCCAGTCGCGCGCGAGCGGCAGCACCTTGGCTTCGGGCAGGCCGGACAGTTCGACGAGCGTCGCCTCGAACAGGCAGGAGTTGCCCGACAGCAGCGCGCGCAGCACGAGGCCGGGGGTGAGGCGGCCGGCCGCGCGCAGATGGGCGGCCAGTTCGCGCGCCCCGGCCCAGTCCTGCGCGCTTTCGGCGTCGGCCGCGATGACGACATGCGCCTTGTCGCAGGATTCGCGCGTCACGCGCTCGGCCCGCTCCGGCGACAGCCACGCGCAGCCGACCACGAAATCCTTGAGGGCGGCGGCCGCCGCCGCCACGAGATCGCTGCGCACGGAAGGCGGGAGCGCGGGGCGCGAGAGCATGGCCTCGCGCAATTCGCCATCGGCGCCGAACCGCTCCACCATCCGGCGCAGGGAGAAGTCCGGGATGTCGGCGTCCGCGTTGACGGCGAGCGCGATCAGCGCCTCGCGCGCGCCGACTTCCGCCAGCGCCGCGGCGACAGGCGCGCGCAACGGGGCGCGCAGCGCGATGGCCGCCTGGGCGAACGCATCGCCGATCGCCGCGCAATCGATCAGATCGCCGTCGGTCAACAGCGGCGAGCCGCCGAGAACCGGCGCCGCCACTTCCGACTGGTCGTTGGCGAGCGCGAGTACGACGGCGGCCGGCGCGTCGGGCGCGCTGGCGAGCGCTTCGGAGATCGCCTTGCGGACCATCGGCGCGGGGTCGTCCACGAGCGCGGTCAGCGCGACTTCGGCCTCGCGTTTGTCGGCGGGCGCGAGGCCGGCGTAGAGATAGGCGCGCGCCAGGGAGCCTGCGCCTTCCGCACGTTCGGCGGCGGGGGCGGAGGCCGCCCATTGCATGAATTTGCGAACGATCATGGAGGGGGAACCGGGGACACGCGGAAATCGCTGACGTGGTTCAATGATCAACGTTTATGGTAAACGGAGCTTTAAGGCATGCGGCGGATCGGCGCCGGGCCCACGTGAGGGAATTGAAGCGCCCGCTTTGGGCGCGGGGACAGGACGCTTCCGCCGCAGGCGGGAGCCAGGAGCGAACGCGACGCCGAGCTGACGCGAGGGAATTGAAGCGCCCGCTTTGGGCGCTTCAAGAAAAAGAGGAGAACCGGTCATGACGGAAGGGGCGCGCCATCCGCGCGGGGGGCTTTATTTCGAGGATTTCACGGTCGGCCGCGTGTTCCGGCACGGTCTCACCCGCACCGTGACGCAGATGGACAACATGCTGTTCTCCAACATGACGCTCAATCCGCAGCCGCTGCACATCGACGCCCATTTCTGCGCGACGGAGACGCAATGGGGCCGTCCCATCGTCAATTCGCTGTTCACGCTCGGGCTGATGATCGGCATTTCGGTCAACGACACCACCATCGGAACGACCATCGGCAATCTGGGCATGACGGACGTGAAGTTCCCGGCGCCGCTGTTCGAGGGCGACACGGTGCGGGTGGAGACGGAGATCGTCGCGCAGCGCGCGTCGAAATCGCGGAACGACGCCGGCATCGTCGATTTCCTGCACCGGGCCTATAAACAGGACGGCACGCTCGTCGCCGAGTGCCGCCGCCAGGGATTCATGCTGAAAAGGCCGAACAACTGATGCGCAGCCAGCTCTTCGTTCCGGGGGACTCGGAAAAGAAACTCGCCAAGGGCCTCGAAAGCGACGCCGATTGTCTGTTCGTGGACCTCGAGGATTCGGTCGCCGCCGCGGTCAAGCCGGCGGCGCGCCGGCTCGCCTGCGCCTTTCTCATCAATGCCCGCAAGGCCGCGCGTCGCCCGCTGCTCTACGTGCGCGTCAACGCGCTCGACACCGGCCTGACCGACGCCGATCTCGATGCGATCATGCCCGGCCAGCCGGACGGCATCCTGCTGCCGAAATCGCAGGGCGGGATCGACGTGCAGCATCTGGCCGCCAAACTCGCGGTGCGCGAGGCCGAGAACGGGCTGAAGGACGGATCCACGAAGATCATGTGCGTGGCGACCGAGACCGCGAGCGCGATTTTCGGGCTTCCGACCTATCGGGGCGCGAGCCGGCGTCTGTCTGCGCTGACCTGGGGCGCGGAGGATCTGTCGGCCGACCTCGGCGCGGAGACCAACCGCCTCGCCGACGGAACGCACGCCGACCCCTACCGGCTCGCCCGGTCGCTCACGCTCATGGCGGCCGTCTCGGCCGGCGTGCAGCCGATCGACACGGTCTATCCCAACTTCCGCGACGAGGCGGGCTTTCGCGCCGAATGCGAGAGAGCGCGGCGCGACGGGTTCACCGGCAAGATGGCGATTCACCCGGCGCAGACGCCGATCATCAACGAGGTTTTCACGCCGCCGGCCGATGAGATCGACCGCGCGCGCCGCATCGTGCAGGCGTTCGCCGACAATCCGCACGCCGGCGTCATCGGCCTCGATGGGGAAATGCTCGACAAGCCGCACCTGGCCCGCGCGCAGAAACTGCTCGCGCGCATCGGCGGGTGAAATGGGCGCAGGCTCAATTCAGCAATCCGGCCGCCGCGTTTTTCAGATTGGCGAACGACAGCGGCCGGAATACGAATTCGACCCTGTGGCGGCCGGCCGCAATCTCCACGCCGCGAAACAGCAGGTCGGCTTTCACGATGGGCGCCGGAACGCCGTCCACGAACGCCTCCCAGCCCGGATAGTACAGGTCGTGCAGCACGACGAGGCCGCCCTCGACGCTCGCCGCGTCGATGGTCACGCGGTTGTCCTCGTAGGTCGCGATGGAGGCGTATCTGGCCGAGGCCGGAGCGACGTATTCCGATGGCGCACGGTCGCGCAAAGCCGGCGAGAGGCGCGAAAGATGCCCCTCCTCCACCAGCGCCTGCACGCCGCGCTCGTAATCGGGCGTGCGCCGGTCGGCGAGCGCCTGTTCGCCGTCGATCGGCTTCACGCTTTCGGCGACGAATACGCGCGGCTCCGCGCGCCCGAGCCGATAGATGTGGACGCCCTCCCCCGAATGGATCGCGGTGGCCTGCGGGCGCGGCACATGGCGCGGCAGTTTTTCGAGCGGCCGGTCGAGCACCAGATAATCGAGGCCGAGCTTCTGCGCGAGCCGGCATTTGTAGCCGCGAAACGTGTCGGGAAACTGCCGCAGGTTGGGATCGGCGGCGTTCTCGCCGGGGCCGATGGCGCGCTCGTAGTCGGCGATGCGCAACGGGTTGTAGCCGAGCGTGTTCTCCAGCTCCAGAACCATCGACGCGTTCTGCCAGGCGCCGGGCAGGCCGAGAATCTCCACGCGCGGGCGCTCGCCGGCGGCATGACGCAGCGCCAGTTCGCGCTGGAGCGCGGCGAGCCCCTCGCGCTCGGCCGGCCGCATGCCGGCGTAGACCGAATACCGTTCGGCCGGCTCCGCGTTCATCGAATTGGCGGCGTTGCGCCACACGAGTTCGCCGCCGGTCGCCGCCACCATCAGCGTCGCGGCCAGCGCCCGCCGCCCGCGCGCCTCGCCCCACGCCATCAGCGCGGCGAGCGCGCCGAACGCGGCGCAGGCGAAGGCGAGGCTTCCGGCCGAGGCCGCGAGTTCGCCCGCCGGCAGTCCGAAGGCGAGCGCCGCGCCCGCCGCCAGCCCCGCGAACGCGACGAACAGCGCGGCGCCGAATGCGCTCTGCGCGCGCAAGCCGCCGCGCGCGAGCCAGTCGTCGAGCAGGAACGCCGCCAGAAAGGCGAATGCGACGTTGAGCGCGAAGGTCGCGTCCGCCGGGCGCCGGTAGAGCGAGACGCCGGGCAGATGGTCGAAGGCGATGTCGAACGCCGGCGTCGCGCGGCCCAGCGCATAGAGGAGCGCCAGCGCGCCCGCGATCGCGAAGCCGCGCGCGGCGCGGCGCCAGAGCGCGCCGCCCGCCAGCCCCCGCCACAGCAGCAGCAGCGCCGGCGCGGAGCCGGCGAATAGATAGTTGACCGCCCGGTCGGTCCAGTCCGGGTCGGTCATCGTCTCGTAGCCCGGCCCCCAGTAGCGGTAGTTCCATCCCAGCGAGCCGAACAGGTCGGGCGCGACCAGCGTCGCCAGATTGGCCGGCGCGAGCGAGCCCGCCGCGGCCACCCCGTAGGAGATCGCCGGGCGGTTGGAATCGGCAAGCAATTGCAGCGTCAGCAGCATCGGCGCGGCGATCAGCGCCGCGCCGAGCAGGCCGGCGAGCGCCAGCGCCGGCGCCCGCGCGCGCAGGAAGGCGAGCGGCGCGCGCGCGAGAGCGACCGCCGTCGCCGTGCGTCCGACGAGCGCGAGGCAGAACAGGAACGCGACCTGATCGCGCCCGAGCGCCATCAAGCCCGCCGCGAGCGCGAACGCGACGCCGGCGCGAAGGCGCCCGCGCACCAGAAGATTCTCCAGCGCCAGCAGCGCCAGCGGAAAGAACGCGTAGGAGACGATCATGCCCGTGTGCTGAAGCCGCGACGAGGCCGCGCCCCCCAGCATGAACACGAGCGCGGCGAGCACGGCCGGCGCGGCGGCGAGCCCGTAGCGCCGCGCGAGCGCGACCATCGCCAGCGCGCCGCCGGCCAGATGCGCGAACACCGCGAGGTCGAACGCCTGCATCGACGCGCGCGGCGAAAGCCCGGCGAACAGCGCCAGCGAAGGCGTGAAGATCAGCGATTGCGGATCGGCGATCGCCGGGTGCCCGCCGAAATGATAGGGATTCCAGAACGGAATGCGCCCTTCCGACAGCGCGTCGCCGAGGAAGCGGAACATCGCGTAGAAATGGTTCTTCGAATCCCACGGCACGACCATGCCGTTGAGGCCCCACAACGCGGCGGCCGTGACCGCGGCCAGCGCGACCGCGCCATAGGCCGCCCGCGTTTCGCCCCGCGTCCAGGCGCGCACGGGCGCGGCGGCCTCGGCCGCGCGGGCGCGGCGGGCAGGCAGGACGACCGCCGGGGCGGAGCGGGCCGCATCTGTCTCGATATGGGACATGTCAGGCCGAAGATCCCGCCCGGCGCCCGCCCCAAGGCTGGCGCGACCAATCCCCGACCGGCGCGGCGCCGCTCATGCCATTCCCCTCCCCGGCGCGCCTTCTGCGACCTCTGCGCCCTCGTTCAGCGGAGCGCACCTTGTTATAGTGCATATGAATTACACATGAACGATCCGCCCGCGAGTCCCGCGGGCGTCTGTCTGCCGGGAGGCCCCCTTGCTGTTCTACGAACCCCACAAGCGCGACAAGACCATTCTCCCGCACGACCCGTTCAAGGCGCTCATCGCCCCCCGCCCCATCGGCTGGGTGTCCACGGCGAGCGCGAAAGGCGAGATCAATCTCGCGCCCTATTCGTTCTTCAACGCCGTCGGCGACCGCCCGCCGTTGCTGGCGTTTTCATCCGTCGGCGTGAAGGACAGCCTCGCCTTCGCGCAGGAGACGGGCGAATTCGTGTGGAACATGCCGACCTGGGACCTGCGCCACGCGATGAACGAATCCTCCGCCACGCTGCCGCGCGGCGAGAACGAGTTCATTCACGCCGGTCTCGAAATGGCGCCTTCGCGTTTCGTCAAGCCGCCGCGCGTCGCCAAAAGCCCGTGCGCGATGGAATGCGTGGTCACGAAAATCGAGAACCTGAAAACGCGCGCGGGCGCCGACTCCGATTACTGGCTGGTGATCGGCGAAGTGGTCGGCGTGCATCTCGACCCCGCCTACATCAAGGACGGCATGGTGCAGACGGCCGAGATGAAACCCATCGCGCGCTGTGGCTACATGGCCGACTACAGCGTGACGGACGAGATGTTCCAGATGGAGCGGCCGGCCTGAATGATCGCGCGCGACGCTTGGTTGAGTGCGCGACGGTCGACCGCGCCTCAGCCGCTGCGCGGCAGGGCCGGCGGCTTGCGCGGCTCGGGCGAGGGATCGCCGCCCGGCGCGAGCGAGCGGATGTAGGCGACGATATCGGCGATCTCGAGCTGCGTGAGGCTGAGGTTGGGCATCATGCCGTGCGGCTCGGACAGAAACACCTCCAGCGGCTTCTTTTCGGTGCGCCGCCGCGCGATGTCCATGAAGCTCGGCACGTCGACGCTCGCCTCCTTCTGGCTGGCCGACACCACATGACACGACGCGCACCAGCGCTGCGAGATCGTCTCGCCGCGGCGCACGTCCGCGCCGAGAGCCGGCGCGCCGGCAAGCAACACAACAGCGGCGCCCGCCGCCAGACCCATGCGCATATGCATTCTCATGTATCCATGATCGTGCGCCAGCATCGCCCGCGCCTTGGTTTGAATCAAGCGTGGCTCCGCGCCAGCGCCCGGTCGAGGAAGGCGATGAGATCGGCCGTGACTTCGGCGCGATTCGTTTCGTTCAGCATTTCGTGCCGCCCCTCGGGGTAGAGCCGGCTTGAAACGTTCAGCCCCGCGGCGCGCAAGGTCTCGATCAGCCCGGCGATGTTGGCGCCGACGGGATCGCGCGCGCCGCTGAAAACATAAACCGGCAGCGATCGGGGAATGCACGCGAGTCTTTCCGGCCCCAAAAGCTCGCCGAGCGCGTCCAGAAGATCGATGGCCAGTTGCGTCGAGAAATCGAAGCCGCACAACGGATCGGCGATGTATTTGTCGACCTCTGCCGCATCGCGCGACAGCCAGTCGAAATCCGTGCGCGCCGGTTTGAACGGTTTGTTGAAATCGCCGAACATCAGCTTCTTCAACAGCGGGCTCCTGCCGCGCGGGCCGAGCCGCAGGCGTTCCACGCGCGCGATCAGCCGCCCCGCCGCCGCGATCGCCGGCGGCGCGCCGTTGGAGCCGGACAGAACCAGCGCCGACAGCATGTCGCCATGCCGCGCGACATAGTCCTGCGCCATGAACGACCCCATCGAATGGCCGAGCAGCGCGACCGGCAGGCCCGCGTGCTCCATCTTGATGCGCCGCGTGAGCGAGGCGATGTCGCCGACGCATTTCCCCCAGCCCGCCCTGTCGGCGAAGAACCCGAGATCGCCGGGCGGCGCGGTATGGCCGTGGCCGCGATGGTCATGGGCGTAGACGGCGTAGCCTTCGGCGACGAGCGCGCCGGCAAGCCGCGCGTAGCGGCCGGAATGTTCGGCAAGACCGTGGGCGATCTGCACGACGGCGCGCGGCGCGCGCTCGGGCGTCCAGCGTCGCAGGAACAGGGCCGCGCCGTCGTCGGCGATATGGGCGAGTTCCTCGGCGCGCATCGCCGCCCTCCCCGTTCAGAAAGCCTTGAAGGTGATGATCGTATGCGTGTCCACGATGCCGGGTATGGTCTGCACTTTCTCGCCGACGAAATGGCCGATGTCGACGTCCTTGTCGACATAGAACTTGGCGAGAATGTCGTACTGCCCGGCGATGGAGTAGATTTCCGAGGCGATCTCGGCCTCCGCCAGCGCGCTCGCCACATCGTAGGTGCGCCCGAGCGCGCATTTGATCTCGACGAAAAAAGTCTGCATGCGGCCCGCCCCTATTCGCCCTTCTGGTCCGGTTTCGGCGTCTGGCTCGTCTCCTGCGCCAGCACCTCCACGTCGCGGTCGAGATTCGACTGGACCTTGAACGTGGATTGATACGTCTTTCCCTGATGTCGCGCGATGGCGACGTATTCGCCTTCCGCCAGCGCGAGCTGGGGAAAGGCGCCGATCAGTTCTCGGATCACGTCGCCGCCGGGCGTCAGCACCGAGAAATTGGTGTTGGCGAGCGCTTCGCCGCCCGGCGCGTTGACGAGCTTGAGCGTCATCGTGGCCGCGCGATGGCGCAGCGTCGCCTCGGTCGTCTTGCCCGGCTGGACGCGCAGGTCCGCCGTCACCACCGAATTGGTGGCGATGGGCGCGCCGAGCGCGCTGCCGGTCGACCCGCCGGAGGTGTCGTAGAGCGTGGAGACGATATGATAGACGCCCTCCGGCAGCGCGATCGTCTCGCCCGCCTTGCCCCTGGCGAGAACGAGCTTGGCTTCCGCATTGCCGCGTTCTGGCACGTAGATGGCGATGGTCAGCCGCTGCGCGGGCGCGGGCGTGTCGCCCAGCATGCCGACGATCTTCAGGCCGCCCGCGTTCAGCGGCACGCGTTCCGAGACATTGGCGCCGAACAACCGCACCAGCCGCGTCGCGCCCGCCAGCCCATAGGCCGCATGCGCCACATAGCCGCCGTTCGGCAGGATGAACTGCGGGGCGGCCTCGCCCGATTCGGCGACGAGCTTGTGCGTGCCGTCCGGCTGCGCGCGCTCCTCGTAGATGCGCCATTTGACCCCGCCGCGCAGCGGCTGGCCGTCGCCGGCGGCGAGGGTCGCCGACAGATAGAGCGCGCTCTGGCCCGGCTCGACGCCGGTCGAGGGCGGCCCGCGCGTGGCCGGGCCGGCGGGCGGCGGCGCGACCGGGGGCGCGGCCGTCGGCCGCGACGGCGGCCGGGGAAACGGCAAGGTGGACGCGGGCGGCGGCGCGGGCGCGGCGACCTCCGGCGGCGGGCCGGCCGGCGACTGGGCGCCCGCCGGACCGGCCGCGGCCGCAGCGGCGAACGCCAGCGCCGCCAGACAGAGAACGTGAGCTATGCGCGACGAAATCATCGCGCATGGGATGGCCCCCGATTGCGGCGAGGTCAAGAAGCCGCCGGTCGCCGCGTCCGCGCGAATTGCGACGAACGGGTTTCGTTTCTCTTAACCCCGGCGTCGTACAAGCGAACGGAGGCGCAAAGCGTCGAGAGTTCCGCCATGTCGATCTACCTGTCCCGAAAGCCCGTCGCCCAGGCCCTGTGCGAAGCCGCCGCCATCGCCGCCGCGCTGGCGCTGGCCCTGGCGCTGGCGCATACCACGCCGGCCGCCGCGCAGCCGGCCCTGGTCGTCGCCGCAGGCAAGATCGAGATCATCCGCCCGCCGGTCGGCCCCGGCCCCCTCGAAGAGGCCAAGGGCGACGAGGAGGCCGAAAAGAAGGCCGCCGCCGACGGTGAAGACGGCGAGGACAAGGCCGAAGACAAGGCAGAAGACAAGGCCGGCGACGACAAGACAAGTGCGGACAAGGCCGAGAAGGACGGGGCCGATCCCGTGACCGGGGACGACAAGTCGAGGGGCTGACCCCCGCATTGCACGCCGCGTCGCCGGGCGTGCTAGCATTGTTCCATGGACATCGATGCGCGGCCACGGCCGGCCGGTTTTGCGGCGCAGGATCCCATTCTGACGGGCGGTGGCGAATGCGGCGCGCTCTTGCGCGCGCTCGACTGGAACGACAACCCGCTCGGTCCGCCGGACGGCTGGCCGGGCGAATTGCGCACGCTGGTCGGCGTCATGCTCGCATCCGCGCAGCCGATCCTGATCGTCTGGGGACCGCGCCAGATCACGCTCTACAACGACGGCTACGCCGCCATGTGCGGCGACCGCCACCCCGATGCGCTCGGCAAACCGTTCCGCGACCTGTGGTTCGACATCTGGGACGAAGTGGAGCCGATTCTGACCCGCGCCTACGACGGGGTCAGCACGCGCATGGACGACATCGAGTTCACCATGCATCGCAACGGCTATCCCGAGGAGGCGCATTTCGCCTTCTCCTACACGCCCGTGCGCGACGCGGCGAACGTGGTGCTGGGCATGTTCTGCGCCTGCGTGGAGACGACCGCGCAGGTGATGGCCGCCCGTCGCGATCAGGAGGACAGCGAGCGTCTGCGCCGGCTATTGGAATATGCGCCCGGCGCCATCGCGGTGGTGGTCGGTCCCGACCACAGGTTTCTGCTCGCCAACAAGGCCCTTCGCGACATGATCGGCGTGGAGGATTCCGTCGGCAAACGGGCGCGGGACGTGCTGCCCGACATCGTCACGCAACGCGTCGTCGATCTGCTCGACAGCGTCTACCGGACCGGCGAGCGGCATGTGGGCCGCAATGTCGAGGTGGACATCCGCGGCCCCCGCGGCGACGCCGACAGGCCGCGACGCTGGCTCGACCTCGTCTACGAGCCGGTGCGCAACGCGCGCGGCGAGATCGCCGGCGTGTTCGCGCAGATTCAGGACGTCACCGAACGCGCGCTCGCGGAGGAACAGCAGCGCCTCGTCAACGTCGAGATCGCGCACCGCATGAAGAACCAGCTCGCGGTCGTCAGCGCCATCGTCTCGCAATCGCTGCGCGGCGCGAAAACGATCGAGCGCGCGCGCGAACTCATATCGAGCCGTATCGGCGCGCTCGCGCGCGCGCAGCAATCGCTGATCGACAATCCGTTTGGCCTGGCGCAACTCGAACATGTGGTGCGCGCGGCCATCGGCGCGCACGAGAACGCCGACGCGCCGCGCTTCGACATCGCGGGGCCCGGCATGAGCATCGCTGCGCGGCCCGCGCTTTCGCTCTCGCTGATCCTCCACGAACTCGCCACCAACGCGACGAAATACGGCGCGCTGTCGACGCCGGGCGGACGCGTCGAGATCGCGTGGTCGCGGACGCCGGCGGCGGACGGCGGGGAGGCGCGCTTCGCGCTGACGTGGCGCGAGAGCGGCGGGCCGCCGGTCAGGGCGCCCAAATCGTCCGGCGGCGGCGCGCGGCTGATCCGCGCGGGACTGGGCGGCGCGCGCCACTCCAGGGTCACGCTCGATTACGCGCCCGACGGCGTCCGCGCGACGATCGAGGCCGACCTCGACTCGATCTCCAGCGACCCCATCGCGCGCCTCTGACCGGAGCTGTCAGCCGCGCCGCGCGTCCGGCGCCTTCGCCTCGTCCGCGAGCGCGGCGAGCGCGTCGGCGAGCGTCGCCGTGGCTTGCGCCTGCGAGCCGAGCCGGCGCAGCGACACGGTCCGCTCGGCCGCCTCCTTGCGCCCCACCACGATCAGCACCGGAACCTTCGCCAGCGAATGTTCGCGCACCTTGTAGTTGATCTTCTCGTTGCGCAGGTCGACATCCACCCTCAGCCCGGCCTTGCGCGCGGCGGCCGCGATCTCGAGCGCGTAATCGTCGGCTTCCTGCGTGATGGTGGCGACCACGGCCTGCAGCGGCGAGAGCCACAGCGGCAGATGGCCGGCGTAGTGCTCGATGAGAATGCCGGTGAATCGTTCGAGCGAACCGAACATCGCGCGATGGATCATCACCGGCGTCTTCTTTTCCGAATCCGCGCCGATGTAGAAGGCGCCGAACCGGCCCGGCAGGTTGAAGTCCACCTGCGTGGTGCCGCATTGCCATTCGCGGCCGATCGCATCGCGCAGCGTGTATTCCAGCTTCGGCCCGTAGAACGCGCCCTCGCCCGGCTGCACGCTGGTTTTCAGGCCGCGCCGCGCAAGCTCGTCCAGCACGCGCCCGAGCGCCTCCTCCGCCTTGTCCCACACCTCGTCCGAGCCCACGCGCTTCTCCGGCCGCGTGGAGAGTTTCACCACCACGTCGGAAAAGCCGAAGTCCTCGTAGATCGACAGGATCATGTCGTTGATCTTCAGCGCCTCGTCCATGATCTGGTCTTCGGTGCAGAAGATATGCGCGTCGTCCTGCGTGAACGCGCGCACGCGCATCACGCCATGCAGCGCGCCCGACGGCTCGTAGCGATGCACGATGCCGAATTCGGCGATCTTCAGCGGCAGGTCGCGATAGGACTTCAGACCGTTCTTGAAAATCTGCACGTGGCCGGGGCAGTTCATCGGCTTCAGCGCGAACACGCGCTCGTCTTCCGTATGGGTGACGAACATGTTCTCGCGATACGTCTGCCAGTGGCCGGACGTTTCCCACAACGCGCGGTCGAGCACCTGCGGCGTGTTCACCTCGATGTAGTCGGCCGCCTGCTGGCGCCGGCGCATGTAGGAGATGAGAGTCTGGAACAGCGTCCAGCCCTTCGGGTGCCAGAAGATCGTGCCCGGCCCCTCCTCCTGGAAATGGAACAGGTCCATCTCGCGACCGAGCCGCCGATGATCGCGCCGTTCGGCTTCCTCCAGTTGATGCAGATAGGCGTCCAGTTCGTCCTTCTTGGCGAAGGCGGTCGCGTAGATGCGGCTGAGCATCGGCTTCGTGGAATCGCCGCGCCAATAGGCGCCGGCCACCTTCATCAGCTTGAAAGCGTCGCCGATCTTGCCGGTCGAGGTCATGTGCGGGCCGCGGCACAGGTCGAGCCATTCGCCCTGCTTGTAGATTTTCAGATCCTGGTCGGCCGGGATCGTCTCGACCAGTTCGACCTTGAACGCCTCGCCCTGCGTCTCGAAATGCGAGATCGCCTGCGCGCGCGTCCATACTTCCTTCGTGAAGGGTCTGTCGCGCGCGATGATCTCGCGCATCTTTTTCTCGATGGCGGGAAAATCCTCCGGCGTGAACGGCGCGTTGCGGAAGAAGTCGTAGTAGAATCCGTTCTCGATCACCGGGCCGATCGTCACCTGCGTGCCGGGAAATAGCGTCTGCACCGCTTCGGCCAGCACATGCGCGCAATCGTGGCGGATGAGTTCGAGGGCGCGCGGATCGTCGCGGCCGACGAATTCGATTCTGGCGTCGCGCTCGAGCGTGTCGGAAAGATCGCTCAGCACGCCGTCGACCGTCATGGCCACGGTGCGCCTGGCGAGCGAGGGAGAAATGGATTTGACAATGTCGAGGCCGGAGACGCCCGGCGCGTAGGCGCGCGCGGCGCCGTCGGGGAAAGTGACCGAAATCATATGCGCTCCTTGCTCACTCGCCGCTGCGATCCGGCGTAAGCCTGCGGGCGCCCTGCCGGGCGCCGCGCGCGTTCTATAGCTTTTTCGCGCGCGGCGGAAGCCGCCCGGCGCCCCCGCGCCGTTACTTGCCGGCTGCGCGCATATATGGCCTAACTCGTGCGAAGCTGGAGTTGAACGAAGCGACATGTCGCGGAAGACCCTGCGCATCCTTTTGCTTGGCCTGGCGGCCGCCGTCTCGATCGCGATCGCCGTCGGTCTGATCGTGCTGGCGCTGACGCCCGCGCCGCAGGAGGCGCCGCCGGCCCCGCCCCCGCCGCCGGTCGAAAAGCCCGTTGCGCCGCCCGCGCCGCCGGTTTCCGACGCGCGGCGCGCGATCGAGGAGAAGATCGCGGCCGTTCCCGAGGTCGCGCGATTCTTCGACCGGCTGAAACTCGCGCTGCCGGGCGAATACGAAAAGGCGGTCGACGCGCTGGCGCGCGGCGAGACGACCGACAATCCCGACCTGTGGCTTTCGGAAGCGGTGAAATCCCTGCGCCAGTCGCGCGGAACGATGGGCGCCAAGGCGGACGCGCCCGCGCTCTCGAACGTGTTTTCCAGACAGTTCGCGGTGCTCGACGCGCTGTCGGCGCGCGATCCCAAACTCTGCGTCGATTTCCTCTACGGCGGCGCGAGCGAGGCGATTTTCTCCTTCGCGGCCGAGAACCGCGCGCTCGTCAGCGATCTCGCCATCGCCGGCCTCGACGCCATCGTGGACGGCGAGCAGAAGAAGATCGCGCGCGGCGCGCCCAACGAGGCCGACTTCCAGATTCTGGAGAAGGCGCTGACCGACAGGGGTCTCGGCAAGCCGGAAATCGAGGCGCTGCTCGACGGCAAGACGCCCGACCCGCCGCTGCCCGACGCGCAGATGTGCGCGGCCGGCAAGACCTATCTGCAAACGCTCGCGACCCTGCCGGAAGAAACGCGGCTGCGCATCTACGCGCTCGCCGTAGAGCTGATGGCGCGATCCTGAAGCGTTTCGCTTCCGGGAGAATGCGCGGCGCTGCGCCCTACATGCAGAGCGCGATCAGTTCCGCCGACGGCGGCGCGACCGCGACCACGGTCAGGCGATAGCGGCGCCCGTCGCGCGTCGTCCATTCCATGCCCTGGCCGGGGGACAGCCCGATCAGCGCGGCGCCGATGGGCGTGAGGATGGAGACGCGATCGAGCGCGATGTCGGCGTCCTTCGGATAGACGAGCGTGATGCGGCGATGCTTGCCGTCGTCGGACCGATATTCGACCGTCGAGCCCATCCGCACCACGTCCGGCGGAACGGACCCGGCCGGAACGATGCGCGCGCGCGCCAGTTCCTCGAACAGCTCGCTCGCAACTTCCGGCGCCCGGCTTTCGGTCGCGCTCGCCAGCGCGTTCAGCCGCTCATAGTCGAGATCGCTGACGACGATGCCGGGTTTGCGACCTGTTTCATTCGATGCGTGCATGTGGTTGCCTTTCGCGCGCCCTGCTTTCGCGCGCATGCGGTGCGCCGGACCGCGCGCAAGCCTCGCGCCCGCGTCGCGGCGGCGGAATGTCTGGAAGATGGAAGCGCCGTCAGGTTGCGCGCCGGCCCCGCCTCATGGCGTCTGCGGCCGCACGCGGTACGCACCCCCGCAGTCCGGGGCGCACGGGCCGGACTCGGGGGCTAGATTTCCGCGATGGGATGCACCCGGAAGGTGACTGCGCTGCGACGGCCCATGAGCGACATGCTTGGCGCCGCGGCCCGGTTTGTCAACCGGCCCGCCTCAGCATCGCCGGGACAGGCTGAACTGAAACGCCTGCGCGATCCCTTGCTCAGGTCGGCGGCTCGACCATGTCGCACGCGAGCGGTCCGCGCCATTTGCCGTAACGCCAGAAATGCAGCGCGTCGGCGCCCGCGGGCCGTTCGCGCGGAACGGGGTCGAACCCCGCCGTGCCGCCGGGCCTGCAGCGGCAGACGCGCGCAAAGCCCATCCAGCCGCCGCCCCACAGACCGTAGCGGCCGATCGCCTCGTGCATGTAGGCCGAACACGTCGGCAGATGCCGGCACTGGCGCCCTATCAGCGAGGACAACGTCAACTGATAGAAGCGCAACGCGCCGCGCGCCAGCAGCGCCGGCAGATCGCTCACGGTCCGAACGCGAAAGCCGTCCGTCACTTAGCCGGCCCTTTTCTTCTCGATCTGGTCGAGCGCGTCCACCACCGCGTCGAACGTGAGCATGGTTGAGGCATGGCGCGCCTTGTAGTCGCGCACCGGTTCGAGCGCGGCCAGATCCGCCCAGCGCCCGTTCGGCGGCGGACCGTTTTCCTTCAGCATCTTGCGCATCGTCTCGCGCAGCGCGCGCATCTCGTCGGCCTTCGCGCCGATCACGTGCCGCGCCATGACGGAGGACGAAGCCTGCCCGAGCGCGCAGGCGCGCACCTCGTGCGCGAAATCGACGATCTCGTCGCCCTGCGTCTTCAGATCGACGGTGACGGTCGATCCACAGAGTTTGGAATGTGCGGTCGCGCTCGCATCTGCGTTCGTCAGCCGGCCGAGCCGGGGAATGTCGGCGGCGAAGGAGAGAATGCGCGCGTTGTAGATGTCGTTGAGCATGGAAGAACCGTCGCGGCGCATGCGGCTACAAGGCGCAATCGCCGGTTTCGTGCTTATATAGGATTTCGTGGCCGCGCCGCGAGGGACGCCGGCTGATCGAAAGGCATAAGTAGCATGGATGCAGTGGTTAAGACCTTGTCGGGCCACGCCGGCGACCGGCCGGCGGACGCCGCGAGGCCCCGCCCCTCCCGCGCGGAGGCCGAACAGGCCGTTCGCACGCTCATCGCCTACGCGGGCGACGATCCTTCCCGCGAAGGGCTGAAGGAGACGCCCGCCCGCGTCGCGCGCGCCTACGACGAACTGTTTTCCGGCTACGCGCAGGACCCCGCCGCCATACTCGACCGCGTGTTCGAGGAAGTGGCCGGCTACGACGACATGGTGCTGGTGCGCGACATTCCCTTCACCTCGCATTGCGAGCACCACATGGCGCCCTTCGTCGGCAAGGCGCATGTCGGCTATTTCCCGAGCGTGGGCGTCGTCGGTTTGTCGAAACTTGCGCGGCTCGTGGATCTCTATGCGCGCCGCCTGCAGACGCAGGAGGCGATGAACGCGCAGATCGTCGATGCGCTGGAGGCGCATCTCAGGCCGCGCGGGGTCGCCGTCATGCTTGAAGCCGAACACATGTGCATGTCCATGCGCGGTGTGATGAAACAGGGCGCGCTCACCGTCACGACGCGGTTCACGGGCCTGTTCCACGACAATCCCGCCGGGCAGATGCGCTTCATGCAGATGGTGCGGGCGCATCGGTAGCGCCGGCGAAGGCGCGACGCGCCCGCGGGCGGAGCATTGACAGCCGGATCCGACTTGTTATGTTATAACATAACAAGTCGGATATCCGCCCGTGTCGCCTCGCGTTCTTCTCGCCTGCCTGCCGCTCGCCTTGGCCGCCGCGCCCGCCACGGGCGAGCCGGCCGCGCCGGTCGGCCAAGAGAAACTTCAAGAGAAACTTCAAGAGAAACTTCAAGGGAGACTTCAAGGGAGACTTGAAGAGAGACTTCAGGAAATCGAGATCGTACTGGCGGCCCCCGCCCCGGCGCAAGAGCCGCCCGGCGCCCGTCCGCCGACAGCCGCCGAAGCGCGCGCGCGCGGCGCCGCCACCCTCGGCGAGGCGCTGGCGAACGAACCGGGCGTGGCGACGACCGGCTACGCGCCGGGCGCGGCCAGCCGCCCCATCCTGCGCGGGCTGGACGCCGCCCGCGTGCGCATTCAGGAAAACGGCCTGACGTCCGGCGACGTCTCGACGCTCGGCGAGGACCACGCCGTGCCGGTCAGCCCGCTCGCGGTCGAACGGATCGAGGTGCTGCGCGGGCCGGGCGCGCTGCGCTACGGATCGCAGATCGTCGGCGGCGTGGTGGAGGCGAGCGACGGAAAGATCGCCGAGGCGGCGCGCCCGGGCATGCGCTACCGCGCGTTCGGCGCGCTGGGCGGCGCCGATTTCGCCCGCGAGGGCGCGAGCGAACTCGACGCGGCCGGACAGAACGTCGCCGTTCATGCCGGCTGGTTCGGCCGCGAGGCCGCCGACTATCGCACGCCCGACGGCGTCCAGCGCAATTCGGCGGCGCGCGCCCGCGGCTTTTCGCTCGGCGGTTCGTATGTGTTCGACCAGGGTTTTTTCGGCGCGTCCGTCTCGCATCACACCGGCGTCTACCGCATCCCCGGTTTCTTCACCGCGCTTGCCGGCACGCGCATCGAACTCGATCAGGTGAAACTGGCCACGCGCGGCGAATACCGCCCGACCGGCGGCTTCATCGAGGCGATCCGTTTCTGGGGCGGCTGGTCCGACTATCGCCACGACGAAAAGGGCCGCGACGCGACCAGTCTCGACAGCGTGCGCGCGACGTTCAAGAACCGCGAATGGGAAACGCGCGTGGAGGCGCGCCATGCGCCGGTCGAAACCCCGTTCGGCGCGCTGACCGGGTTTTTCGGCGCGCAGGCGGGCGTGGCGCGTCTGGGCTCGGCCGGCGAGGCGGGTTCGCTCATTTCGCCCGCCTCCACCAGCGCGCTTGCCGTCTATGCGGTGGAACGCCTCGCCTTCACGCCCGCGACCCGTCTGGAGGCCGGCGCGCGCATCGAACATGTGCGCGTCGCCGGAACGCCGGCGCTGTTTCCGGGCTTCACGCCGCCCGGCGATCCGCTGCCCTACGCGGCCGCCCGCGCCTTCGCCCCGTTCTCCGCCAGCCTGTCGCTCGCGCACGATGTCGCGCCCGGCCTCACCGGCGCCGTGACCGCGACCTTCGCGCAGCGCGCCCCGCAGGCGCTGGAACTGTTCGCGCGCGGCGCGCACGACGCCACGGGCACGTTCGAGATCGGAAACGCCCGTCTCGGCAGGGAGACCGCGCGCACGATCGAGGCTTCGTTGCGCAGGGTCGACGGCCCGCTGCGCTTCGACCTGCGCGCCTATGCGACCTTCTATTCCGGCTTCATCCATCGCCGCGAGACCGGCGTGCTGTGCGGCGACGATTTCGAAACCTGCGGCGTCGACGTCGAATTGCGCCAGACGATTTTCGCGCAGCAGGCGGCGACGTTCCTCGGCGCCGAGGCGAAGGGCGCCTGGGATGTGGCGGAACTGGCCGGCGGCGTTCTGGCGCTGGAAGGCCAGTACGATTTCCTGCGCGCGAAATTCGCCGACGGAACGAACGTGCCGCGCATGCCGCCGCACCGCGTCGGCGCGGGCCTGTCGTGGCGCGACGCCAACTGGACCGCGCGCGCAAGCCTTCTGCACGCCTTCGCGCAGCGCGCGACGGGCGCGGGCGAAACGCCGACGCCTGGCTACGACCTCGTCAACGCCGAACTGCGCTATACGCGCCCGCTCGATCCCGCGCGATTTGGCTTCAGCGAAGCCACGATCGCGCTCGTCGGCTCCAATCTCCTCGACGCGCGCATCCGCAACAGCGCCTCGTTCCGCAAGGACGAGGTTCTGGCCCCCGGCCGCGCGTTGCGCGTGTCGGCGCAATTGCGGTTCTGACAGCTTCCCCAACGACAGGGCGCATGGCAATCTTGCGGCGGAAGGAGTTCGCCATGCCGCTATACGCATTCGAGGATCTGAAACCGCAACTGCCCGCCTCCGGCCGCTGTTTCGTCGCGCCGGGCGCGCAGGTGATGGGGAACGTGCGGTTCGACGACGATGCCAGCGTATGGTTCAACGCCGTGGTGCGCGGCGACAACGAGCTCATCCACATCGGCGCGCGCGCCAACGTGCAGGACGGCTGCGTGCTGCACACCGACCCCGGCTTTCCGCTCACCATCGGCGCCGACGTCACCATCGGCCATTGCGTCATCCTGCACGGCTGCACGATCGGCGACGGCGCGCTGATCGGCATGGGGTCCATCGTCCTCAACGGCGCAAGGATCGGCCGCAACTGTCTCGTCGGCGCCAATTCGCTCGTCACCGAAGGCAAGGAGTTTCCCGACAATTCGATGATCATGGGCTCGCCCGCGCGCGTGGTGCGCACGCTCGACGAGCGCCAGGCGATGTCGGGCCGCATGACCGCAGCCCACTACGCGGCGCGCGCCGAAAGGTTCCGCAAGTCGCTGAAGCCGCTCGGCTGAACGCGCCCGCGGCGCCGCCGCGGTCTTAAAGGACGATGTCCTCGTCGAATTCCTCGATGGGAATGAGCCGGCTGAATTCCACGGCGAGGCCGCCTTCGAAGTGGCGCACCACCTTGCCCGCGCGCCGGCCCACCTCCACGCGCGCGCCGATCGGCGGAATGACGTCGCTGCGCAGGCCCACGCCCGACACGGACACGTCCACCACCTGGACCATCGCATGGTCGCCATCGGGCAGGCTCATCACGCTCGCCGTCTGGCGCGGGGCGATGCGGCGATGGCGCCGGTCTTCCGGCAGGCCCACGTAGTCGTGATTGATCATCCAGGTCAGAAGATCGGCCAGCTTATCGCGACGCGCCGCCGTCATGGCGAACGTGATCGCAAATCCGTCGAGCGTATGGCGAACGATCTCGCCCTCGATCCGTCCGATGGTGTCGAAATACAGGACGACCTTTTCCCCGATGGCGCCCCTGCTCGGCGCCGCCAGCAACAGCCCGCCCGGCGAGATGTTGATCGTGCGACAGGGAAATTCCTGCTTGTTCTCCAGCATGTAGCGGCCGGCGACCGCAACGCGCGCGCGCCGGTGGCGGCGCCGTTCCAACGGCAGAGCGGAGGTGCGCGGGCTGAAGACGGACAAACGGACGATCCCGGTTGGCGGGGGGCTTGCCGGGACCTTAAAGCGCGTGGGTTAACGCTGGCTTACGTCGATCGCCGGATCGCGCGACGAGCGGCGTGGCTCAGGCGTTTCGTCCGCCTTCGTAAACGGTCAGATGACCGCGCGCGAACGGGCGCGGCGCGGGCGCGGCGCGCGGCGCCATCAGCGGCAGGCGCGACCGGCCGGTTTCGGAAGACATCACCCGCAGCGAATGCAGTTGCAGCCGCTCGACCGGCAGGAGGCCGAGCCAGGCAGGATGGGCGGCCGCGGAAATGGCGCCCAGGATGCGCGCGTGCGTCTTGCCGAAATGGCGCAGCGGCAGAAACACCATTTCGAAATCTTCGAGCGGCCGGCCGGCGGGCGCGGCCTTCAGCCCCGCCACCACCGGGCACGCCCCGTCCATCACCGTCCACAGCACGGCGCCGATGTTGGCCGCGTCCTCGCCCCACAATTCGAGGAACGGACGGCCCTTGAGTTCGTCGACGAACAGCGCGGCGAAACGCCCGCCCGCCAGCCGCAGCCGGAACGGCGCCTCGCCGTCCGCCTCGATCATGAACGTCTCGGCCAGAATGGAACGGATGGCGGCCGGATCGATCTCGGCGCGATCGGGCGCGAGCCGCGCGCGACGCAGAACGTTCCAGTAATCGTAGAGCTGCTGAATGGCCGGCTGCCGCATATCCGCCTCGACGCCGTTTCGCGACGGCGTGTTCGTGTTTGGGACACCGCGTGTCCGTTCGCCGTGTGGTCAGCAGGATCGGCGCCAGCGCGCGCCGCGTTAGGGTTAACCGAACCTTCACGTTGAGAATTCGTTAGGGTTGTGGGAGCGTGATGTTCGGCATCGCGCCGCATGGCTGTGGCTCCGGACAGCGGCGCGAGACGCGCATGAAACTCCGCCGGTTCGTTTTGGGACGAATGCGGGCGCCCCCCGTTCGTTCGGGGAATGGAGCGGCGGCGCGCGAAACAGGTAAGATGAAGGGGAACGGCCAGGCTCCGGCCGTTCCCCTTTTCCTTGGATGCGATGACGCCCGACCCCGCCTTTCGCCGCGCGACCCTCTCCGTGTTCATTCTCATCGGCGCGCTCGCGCTCGTCCACGCGGCGCGCGCCCTGCTGTCGCCGGGCGCCGACCTCGAACTGGTGTTCGACTACGGGTTCGTGCCGGCCCGATTGACGGCCGCGTTCGATCCCGACGGCGTGCGCGCGGCCATCGCGGCGCAGGCGAACGCCGTTGGGGGCGCAAACGCCTTCGCGACTTATCTGATCGACGGCGCGCCGGCCCTGCATACGCTGGCGACCTATGCGCTGCTGCACGCCAATCTGGCGCATCTGGCGGTCAACGCGGTCTGGCTCGCGGCCTTCGGCTCGGCGGTCGCGCGGCGCTTCGGCGCGCTGCGGTTCGCCGCGTTCTGCATCGTGTCGGCGCTCCTCGGCGCGCTCGCCCATCTGGCGACGCATCCCTATGGCGCGGTCGTCGTCATCGGCGCCTCGGCCATCGTCTCGGGCGCGATGGGCGCGGCCGCGCGTTTCGCCTTCGCGCCGGGCGCGCCGCTCGGCGGCGATTTCGAGCAGCAGGGCTCGGTCGCGCCCTATCGCGGCCCGCGCACGAGCATTGCCGACGTGTTCCGCAATCGCCGCGCGTTGACCTTCGTGGCGGCTTGGTTCGCCACCAATCTCATTTTCGCCGTCGCTGCGCCCGGCCCCGGTTTAGGCGAGAACAATGTCGCCTGGCAGGCGCATATCGGCGGCTTCCTGGCGGGCTTTCTGGGCATCGCGCTGTTCGAGCCGCGCCGCGCCTGAGGACGCGTTGGCGATTGCGGCTTGCGCCGCACGCCAAGCCGCATCATCCTGCGTGTTCCAGGGATGGCGTTCGCGCCCCGGCGGGCGCGACATACGCAGACGGAGGCACGCCATGACGGTCGCGCACATTCTTCGCAACAAGGGCGTCGAGGTGATTACCGCCGCGCCGCATCAAACCCTGCGCGACGCAGCCAACATTCTCTCCACGCGCCGCATCGGCGCGCTGGTCGTGTGCGATCCGGGCGGCAAGGTGCTCGGCATCATTTCCGAGCGCGACATCGTGCGCGCCATCGCGCACGCGGGCGCGACCGCGCTCGAAGCGCCGGTGTCGAGCCACATGACGACCAAGGTGACGACGACGACGGAAGACGCGCCGATTCACACGACGATGGAGACGATGACGAACGGTCGCTTCCGCCACATACCCGTCGTGCGCGAGGGCGCGCTCGTGGGCGTGGTGTCGATCGGCGACGTCGTGAAAATCCACATCGAGACGATCGAGAACGAGTCGCGTGCGCTGCGCGATTACATCGCCAGCGCGTAGACCGGCGCGTAGACTGGAAAGTCGCGGACTTTCCCGGTAAGGCGCGCGCCCGGACGAGCGCGACGATTCAGGCCGCGCGTTCGTACCAGCCGCGCGTGGCGCGCACGATGCGCACGACCGACAGCATGACCGGAACTTCGACCAGCACGCCGACGACGGTGGCCAGCGCCGCGCCGGACTGAAAGCCGAACAGCGCGATGGCTGTCGCCACCGCCAGTTCGAAGAAATTGCTCGCGCCGATCAGCGCCGAGGGGCCCGCCACGCACCACGCGACGCCGAACCGCCGATTGAGCCAGTAGGCGAGGCCGGCGTTGAAATAGACCTGGATGAGAATGGGAACAGCGATCAAGGCGATGACGAGCGGTTGTCGCAGAATCTGTTCGCCCTGCAACCCGAACAGCAGCACGAGCGTCGCCAGCAGCGCGGCCAGCGAAAGCGGGCCGAGCGTGCGCAATACGGCATGAAGCGCCGCCTGCCCGCCGCGCGCCAGCAGCGCGCGCCGCCACGCCTGCGCCGCGACGACAGGCGCGAGTATGTAGAGCGCGACCGACAGCAACAGCGTGTTCCAGGGCACGACGATCGACGAGAGGCCGAGCAGCAGCGCGACGATCGGCGCGAACGCGATGATCATGATCGAATCGTTGAGGGCCACCTGCGACAGCGTGAAATGCGGCTCGCCGTCGACGAGGTTGGACCACACGAACACCATGGCCGTGCATGGCGCGGCCGCGAGCAGGATGAGACCGGCGATATAGGCGTCGATCTGGTCCGCCGGCAGCAGCGGCCGGAACAGATGCGCGATGAAGATCCAGCCCAGGAGCGCCATCGAGAACGGCTTGACGAGCCAGTTGACGCCAACCGTCACGGCGATCCCGCGCCAGTGTTCGCGCACTTGCCCGAGCGCCGAAAGGTCGATCTTCAGCAGCATCGGCACGATCATCAGCCACACGAGCGCGGCGACCGGCAAATTCACTTCCGCGACGGTGGCGGCGCCGATGGCGCGAAAGGCGGCCGGCGCGATCTGCCCGAGCGCGACGCCGACAATGATGCAGAGCGCGACCCACAGCGTGAGATAGCGCTCGAACAGACCCATCGCGGGCCGCGCGCCCGCTTGCATCGTCGCATCGCTCATCGTCGCATCGTTCATGGCGCGGCCTTTTCGCTCGCGCCTTCCAGCGCGCCGATGTCGCGCAGGCGCGCGTCCAGCGCGAGTTTGTCGAGGCCCCGGATCGGCAGCGCGACGAAGGCGGCGATGCGGTTGCGCATGTAGCGGAACGCCTCGCTGAACGCGCGCAGCTTGTCGATATCCGCGCCCTGGACCGCCGCCGGATCCTCGATCCCCCAATGCGCCGTCGACGGATGTCCCGGCCACACGGGGCAGCTTTCGCCGGCCGCCGAGTCGCAGACGGTGAAGATGAAATCCATCCTCGGCGCGTCGGCGCCGGCGAACTCGTCCCAGCTCTTGGAGCGGAAATCGTTCGTCGGATAGCCGAACGCTTCCAGCGTCCGCAACGCGTAAGGATTCACGACGCCCTTCGGCTGGCTGCCGGCGGAAAAGGCGTTGAACCGTCCCGCCCCTTCCTTGCGCAGAATGGATTCGGCGAGAATCGAACGCGCGGTGTTGCCGGTGCACAGAAACAGAACGTTGTAGACGCGCTCATGCATCCGCGGCCTCCCCGGAATTTCGGCATGTCGCCAGATCGGCGAACAGCGGCGCGCAAATGTCCGCGCGGCCCGCGCAGCAATCCTGCGTGAGGAAAACGACAAGGGCGCGAAACCGCGCAAGATCGGCGCGATAGAGGATCGACCGGCCGCGCCGCACGCCGCGCACGAGTCCCGCGTTCGCCAGCACCGACAGATGCGCCGACATGGTGTTCTGCGGCGCTTTCGCCGCCCGCGCGAGTTCGCCCGCCGCCACCCCGTCGGGTTCGCTGGCGATCAACAGGCGGAACGTGTTGAGCCGGGTCGGCTGCGCCAGCGCGGCGAGCGCTTCGAGGGCGTCTGATTCATCCATATTTCCAGATTAATGGATTTATGTGACAGGCTCAAGACTCCCCGTCGCCCGGCCTAGGCCACCGGCGCCGGCTCCGCCGCGCCCACCAGATCGTTGATTTCCGGCAGCCAGCGTTTGGCGGTATCCGATCCGATGGCGATCAGTTCGGCGGCCCGGTGAAACTCGAACAGGCCGAACTGGTCGAGCCGCGCGTTGATGAGAATGTCCGGCGGATCGCCGGCCAGCCGCGAGCGCGCGATGCGGTCGTGGATGATGGCGAAGGAATCGACCATCACGGACGCGATGCCCGGCGCGTCGCCACGTCCGCGCCGCATGTAGCGGCTGAGGAACGCGCGCGGCGAAAGCCCGCCCGGCGCCCAGGACGCCGGCTGCGCCTCCGCCTCTTCGGCGAGCGTGGCCACGGCGTCCTCCTCCACGCGCCGGTCGGCCATCACCGTGCCGCGGAACATGGAATCGGAAACCAGGCCGATGGCGATCACGATATCGGCGCCGAGCGCGCGACAGACCGAAACGGGGATCGGGTTCACGAGCGCGCCATCCACGAGAATGCGCCCGTCGACGCGCGCGGGTTCGAACAGGCCCGGCATGGCGTAGGACGCGATCACCGCATGCGACAGCGAGCCCCGCCGCAGCCAGATTTCGTGGCCGGAGCTGAGTTCCGTCGCCACGGCGGCGAAGGCGATGGGCAGCGATTCCACCGTGTGCCCGCCGAGCGTCGCCTCCAGTTTCTCGCGCAGGCGCGCGCCGCCCAGAATGCCGCCCGAGAACGTCAGGTCCAGCATCGACAGCAGGCGGCGCTTGGTGAGGCCCCGGGCGAACTCCTCCAGATCGTCGAGTTTGCCGGCGGCGTAGCACCCGCCGACCACCGCGCCGATCGAGGTGCCCGCGATCACATCGGGCTTCAGGCCCGCTTCGGAGAACGCGCGCAGAATGCCGATATGGCACCAGCCGCGCGCCACGCCAGAGCCCAGCGCCAAGCCGATCCGGGGGCGTTTTCCATTGCGCACGGGCGCGCTCGCGGCCACGACCCCGCCACCTCCGCCCGAAAGCCCGTACGCATTACGCATCATGGCGAACATCGCGGCCTCCCCCGCACACCTCGCGAGATCAGGCTGCGCTCCTTTCTTGCAAAGTTAATTAAGGAACCGGCCGATGGAAGACCCGTTCCCGACATGGTTAATCTTCCGCAAATGCAAGCCCGGCGCGCGTGACGCGCCTGTAGAAGCAGGATTTGCGCCCCGTGTGGCAGGCGCCGCCATCCCCGCCGGGCTTCACGGCCAGCAGGATGGCGTCCTGGTCGCAGTCGACGCGCATCTCCACCACCTGCTGCGTCTGGCCGGACGTGTCGCCCTTGCGCCAGAGCGCCTTGCGCGAGCGCGACCAGTAGTGGGCGATCCCCGTCTCGCGCGTCAGCCGCAGCGCCTCCTCGTTCATATAGGCGACCATCAGCGGCGCGTTCGTTCCCGCTTCCACCGTCACGCAGACGATCAGTCCGCTGGCGTCGAACCGCGGCGTGAAGACGAGGCCCTCCTCGATGGCTTTCTTGTCCGGTCCGGTCATCGCATCCTCGATTGTTGCGCGGCGAATCTGTCATAGTCCGAAGCGCATGTCGCGCGCCCTCCCCGTCCTGCTTGCGCTCGGCGCCCTCCTCGTGGCCGGCGCCTCGCTGTGGCTGTTGTCGCGCAGGACGGCGCCCGATGTCGGCGCCATCGCGCACGCGCGCGTCGGCGACATCGCGCTGGCCTACGAGGCCGGCTACGCGCGGTTTGCGGCCGGGCGCGGCGGCGGGCGGCTCGACCGCCTCGACCTGGCCGCCACCCTGCCGGATTTTCGACCCGCCGGGGACGAGTTGCGAGCCAGCGGTCCCGACGGCCGCGATCCCGGCCTGCTGTTTCTGTCGATCGCGCCGGCCGAGCGCTCGGTCGATCCCGCCGACCGCACGGCCGCCCTCTATGCGACATTTCTGGAAGCGGAGGTGGTGGAGGACGAAAGCGGCCTCATCATGCGGCGCTTCGCCGCCGGCTCGCCCTATGCCGGCGAGGACCTGTATTTCGACGCGCCGGAAGGGCGCGCCTTCGCCGCCCGCTGCACGCGCCCGACCACGCCCCCGGACGAACTGCCGCAAACCTGCGTGGTCGCCTTCAGGCTGGAGGGGCTGGACGTCGACGCCCGGTTCGACCGGCGCGCGCTGCGCCACTGGCCGTCCATCGCGCACGGCGCGCGCAATCTCGTGCGGGGCATGAGCGCGCGCTGAAGGCGCCGCCGGATCGCTCTAGGCTTCCTGATCGTCCAGGTCGAAATCGAGGATCGCCATCTGGAGCGTGAAGCTCGTCTGTTTGGCGTCGTCGGCGGAGATGACGCCGAGAAAATCCTCGCCGCAATTGAGTTCGACCGAGTCCGTCTTTTTCGCGCGCGCGACGATTTTCAGATCGTCGTTCTCGAACAGGCGGCGCAGATAGTCCTGAAGAACGGGACGTTGCACGGGAATCTTCATCTCGAAGGCGAAGGAGCGGTCGCCGTCCTCGTCGTCGAGCGTCAGGGTGGCGATCTTGCGCTCGCCGAGCTGCACGCCGGCCGCGCGCGTCGGATCCTTCGGATCGGGCGACACGCGCAGCGCATCGTTGCCGAACGACCGGCGCAGGAAATTCTGGAGCTTTTCGAGTTCGGCTTTCTTCAAGTCCTGCCTCCGGCGTGGCGCTGCCGCATTCGTTTGCCGGAAACCGGCGTGCGCATCAAGCCGTGCGCGCGCTCAATCGCTTTGCAGCTTGTCGGCGAGAATCTGGTCCATCGACCGCGCAGGCTCGGCGCAGCCGGCCGCCCCCACCACGCGCGCCGGCACGCCGGCCACCGTCGTGTTGTGCGGCACCGGCGACAGCACCACCGAGCCCGCCGCCACGCGCGCGCAATGGCCCACCTCGATATTGCCGAGCACCTTCGCGCCCGCCCCGATCAGCACGCCGTGGCGGATTTTCGGATGGCGGTCGCCGGTTTCCTTGCCCGTGCCGCCGAGCGTCACGTCCTGCAGGAACGAGCAGTCGTCCTCCACCTCGCAGGTCGAGCCGACGACGAACCCGGTGCCGTGGTCGAGGAAGATTCCCTTGCCGAATTTCGCGGCCGGATGAATGTCGGTCTGGAAAACGGCCGACGAACGGCTTTGCAGATAGAGCGCGAAGTCCTTGCGGCCCGACTGCCACAGCGCATGGGCGAGCCGGTGCGTCTGGATGGCGTGGAATCCCTTGAAATAGAGCAGCGGCTCCATCATCCGCGTGCAGGCGGGATCGCGGTCGAAAACGGCGAGCAGGTCCGCCCGGAACGCGTCGCCGATCGCCGGATCGCGCGCGAGCACGCCGGAATAGGCGTGCTCGATCATGTCGGCGGCGAGATCTGCATGGTCGAGCCGCGCGGCCACCCGATGGACGATCGCGCGTTCCAGCGAATCGTGAATGAGAATCTTGGCGTAGAGAAACCCCGCGAGATCGGGCTCGCGATGCACGGCCTCCTCGGCGTCCGCGCGGATGCGCGCGAAGATCGGATCGACGCGCGCGCCGTCCTTGCCGAAATCGAGGATGTTCGACTGACCGGACGGCCTCGTCGCCATGCGCTGTCTCCCTGGCCGACCCGCGGTCCGCTTCCCATCACCATACCATGGACGGGCCGCGCCGACGAACCAGGCCGCCGGCGCCGCGCATCAACGCTGCACGATCGCCTCAAATCCCCCGAAGATCATGCGTTTTCCGTCGAACGGCATGGGATTGGCCTCCGTCGACAGGCGCGGATCGTTCATCGCCGCCTGCATGCCCCTGTCGCGCGTCGCCTTGTCGGGCCAGCAGATCCAGGAAAAGACCACCGTCTCGTCGTCGCCGCGTTTGACCGCCATGGGGAACGAGGTGAGCTTGCCCTCCGGCACGTCGTCGCCCCAGCCCTCCACCACCTGAAGGGCGCCGTTCTCCTTGAAGACGACCGCCGCCGTTTCCGCGTGCCGCCGGTAGGTCTCGCGATTGGCGGTGGGCGCCGCGCACACAAATCCGTCGATATACATGGCTTGCTCCTGTCGCCCCGCAGCCGCCCCCGCCCGGAGAACCTTGCGGCCTCTGGACAAGGTCCAATAATGTTGATATCAACATTTCATGTCAAGCGCGCTTCCGCTCGCAACCGTTCATGAAATCCGCGACGCCTGCCTGTGCATGGCGACGCAGCGCGCCGCCCGCAGGCTGGCCCGTCGTTTCGACCGCGCGTTCCAGCCGGTCGGCCTGTCCAACGGCCAGTTCTCGCTGTTGATGGCGCTGAACGCGCCGGGCCGCCCGAAGCTCGGCGAACTGGCGACCTTTCTGGCCATGGACAGGACGACGCTGACCGCCGCGCTGAAGGCGCTGGAGCGGCGCGGGCTGGTCGCCGTGACGCGCGACGAGAGGGACCGCCGCGCGCGCCGCATGGCGCTGACGCAGGCCGGACATGAAGCTTTGCAGGCCGCCATACCCGTCTGGCGCGCCGAACACGCCGCGCTCGAACGCGACCTGACGCATGCGGGCGCCGACAGGCTGCGCGCCGCGCTGCGCGAGGTCGCGTGAACGCTGGGTCGGGGGGCCAACCGGAAAGGTGTTGTCATGAACGCGAAGGTGAAGCCAGTCCCCGAGGGCATGCGCACGGTCACGCCGCATCTGGTCTGCGCCGGCGCCGCGCAGGCGATCGATTTTTACAGGAAGGCGTTCGGCGCCGAGGAGCTGATGCGCCTGCCGGCCCCCGACGGCCGGCTGATGCACGCGGCGGTGAAAATCGGCGACTCGACGGTGATGCTGGTCGACGAAATGCCCGAATGGGGCGCGCTCGGCCCGAAGGCGCTGAACGGCACGCCGGTGACGATCCATCTCATGGTCGAGAATGTCGACGCGACCGTCGAACGCGCGGTCGCCGCCGGCGCAACCGTCAAAATGCCGGTGGCCGACATGTTCTGGGGCGACCGCTACGGAGTCGTGATCGATCCGTTCGGACATTCGTGGTCGGTGGCGACCCATCTCCGGGACATGACGCCCGAGGAAATGCTGGAAGCCAGCCGCACCGCGATGGGCGCCGGCTGCCCCGAGCCCGCCACGACCTGAGGGGCGCGGGCGGCGCATTGCGGTTCGCGCGCCCCGCGCGTTTCAAGCGCGCGCCGCCAGAAATTCGAGCGCCGCCTGCTTATACGCCTTGTCGCCCACCGCCTTGTTGTGGTCGCGGCCCGGAATGTCGACCGCGCGGGCGTTCGTCATCAGCGCGGCGAGCGCATGGCCGTCGCCGGCCACGTCGTCCTTCGTGCCGACGCATATCAGCGTCGGCGCCCGGATGGCGGCGGCCTCGGCCGGCGGCATGATCTGGCGCGAGCCGCGAATGCAGGCGGCGAGCGCCTTGCGGTCGCTCTTGGTGGCGTCGGCGAAGGCGCGGAACGCCTTCTGTTGCGGATCGGTCAGGAGATCGGGCCGTTCCGTCTCCATCGCGTCCGCGATGCCGACCGGCAGGCCGACGCCGTCCACCAGATGCAGGCCCAGCCCGCCGATGACCAGCGACCGCACGCGGTCTGGATGTTCGAGCGCCAGAAACGCCGAGATGCGCGCGCCCATCGAATAGCCCATCACGTCCGCACGCTCGATGTTCAGATGGTCGAGCAGGCGCAGGCAGTCCTGCGCCATCAGGCGCGTGTGGTAGCGCGCCGGATCGTAGAGCTTGTCGGAACGCCCGTGCCCGCGATTGTCGTGGGCGATCGTGCGCCGCCCGTCGCCCGTGAGCGTCTTCACCCAGAGCGGAAACACCCAGTTGACCGCATGGCTGGAGGCGAAGCCGTGGACCAGCAGTATCGGCTCGCCCCGGCCTCCGGCCGCGGCCGGCTCGTCGATGAAGGCGATCCGCACGTCGCCGGAAAGGAAGGTCTGCATCGCCCGACCGCCGCATTTCGCCCTGTTCAACCCGAACGTCATTCACTATGGTGCCGCCGATTTTGCAAGGACGGGCTGCTCTTCCATGGCCGATCATCCGACGCCGCATTTCCACAACCAGCCGGGCCTGCCGCGGGTGCGGATCGGCGCGAAACAGTTCATGTGCGTGGGCGCGCTGCCCCCGTTCGACCATCCGCACGTGTTTCTCGACATGGGCAAAGGCGACGAACTGGTCTGCCCCTATTGCTCCACCCTCTATGTGTTCGACGCGGCGCTGAACGGCCATTCCGACCCGGCCGAATGCGAATACAAGCCCGCCGCCTGACCTGACGCGGATGAGATCGTGACCGACCTGCCCGTCGTCATCGCCGGCGCCGGGGTCGGCGGCCTGTCGGCGGCGCTGGCGATGGCCGCCGCCGGCCGCCCGACCATCGTGCTGGAACGCGCCACCGAACTTTCGGAATTTGGAGCGGGCCTGCAACTGGGCCCCAACGCATCGCGCCGCCTGCGCCGGTGGGACGCGCTCGACCCCCTGCTCGCACACGGCCTCGCCCCGACCTGCGTGCGGATTTTCTCCGGCGAGTCCGGGCGCGAGATCGTCGAGATTCCGGTCGCCGATGCGCAGCGGCGCTGGGGCGCGCCCTACATTCTGGCGCACCGCGCCGACCTCCTGCGCGCGCTCGCCGACCGGGCGGCGTCGAACCCGCTGATCGAGATTCGGTTGGGGCGCGAGGTGGAGGGCTGGAGCGAAACCGCCGAACGGGTGACGGTCCACGCCGGCGAGGATATCGCGGGCGCGGCGCTGATCGGCGCGGACGGCGTGCGCTCGCGCGTGCGCGCCGGCCTGCGGCTCGCCGATCCCGACAGGCCGGTCTATGCGCGCCGCACCGCCTGGCGCGCCCTCGCCCCCGCCGACGCCGTGGACCCGGCGTTCCTGGCGCCGGCCAGCGCGCTGCGCCTGTCGGCGGGCGCCCATCTCGTCCACTACCCGCTGCGCAACGCCAGCGTCGTCAATCTCGTCGCCATCGTCGAGGACGAGTGGAACGAGCCGGACATGGCCGACGTCTGGTCGACCGAGGGGGACGCCGGCTATCTCGCCGCCCGGTTCGCCGGCTGGAGCGCGGATGTGCGCGGGCTTCTGGCGGCCGCCCCGCAGTGGCGGCGCTGGCCGCTGTTCATGCGCCGCCCGATCGCCCGCTGGGGGCGCGGGCGGGTGACGCTGCTGGGCGACGCCGCCCACGCCATGCCGCCGTTCCTGGCGCAGGGCGCGGCGCAGGCGATCGAGGACGCGGATGCGCTCGGCGCGGCCTTCGCCCGGCTCAAACATCCGGCCGCCGCGATCGGGATGTACGAGCAGGCGCGCGTGGCCCGCGCCAGCCGCGTGCAGGCGATGTCGGTCCGGCAGGGCCGCATCTACCATCTCTCCGGGCCGATGGCGGCCGCGCGCGACATGTCGATGCGCATGCTCGGTCCCGCCGGCATGGCGCGCGCGACCGACTGGCTCTACCGGGTCTGACCGATACCGCTTGAACCCTGCGCCCGGCGCGCGCTATGCCCGACATGAGCGGACGTGGCGAAACCGGTAGACGCAAGGGACTTAAAATCCCTCGGGGAATTCCCCGTGCGGGTTCGACCCCCGCCGTCCGCACCAGATTCCGTGTCTTTTCCGCTACAGTTTAGATTCAATTAACTCGAATCTGTTCTGGCGCATTGCTCGCGCGCGACCGTCGGCGTAGCCATGATGCGTTACGTGTTCATGGGGGTTTACGAAGCACTCGACACTCGCGCGCCTGCTGGCCACCACCGCGCTGGGCTTCGGCGCGAGCGGCGTCGCCATGGCCGCCGATCTGCCGCGCCGCGCGGTCGATCCGGCCCCGCCGATCTTCACGCAGCTTCCTGCGGTCGACGGCGTCAACGGCAAGATCGAGGCTTTCGGCGGCTGGGTCGATTCGCGCTGGCCGTGGCGGCGGTCGCACTTCACCGGCGGCGCCATTCCCTCGGTTTCCATTCCGCTCGGACATAGTTTCGGCGTGCAGGTGGACGGCCTCGTGGCCGGCTATCGCGGCCGCGTGACGGGCGGCGGCGCGGCGCATCTGTTCTGGCGCGATCCCTCGCGCGCGCTTCTGGGCGTCTACGGGTCGGTCATGCGCGTCGGCGCCTTCGGCGCGACGGTGTCGCGCGTCGGCGTCGAAGGGGCGGCCTATCTCGACCGCATCACGCTGTCGGGCGTCGTCGGCGCGGAATTCGAATCGGGCGCGCGCTGGGGTCTGCTCGGCTTCACGCCCGGCGGCTGGCTCGTGAGCCTCGGCCCGCGCCGCACGAGCTTCTTCGACATGATCGACGTGTCGTTCTACGCGACGGACAACTGGAAACTGTCGGTCGGCCACCGGTATGTCGGCGGCCGTCACGCGGCCTCGCTCGGCACGGAGGCGCTGCTGGTGCGTTCCGGCGGCATGGCGATTTCCGGTTTCGCGGAAGGCCGCATCGGCGAGCGCGACTACAAGGCCGCGATGTTCGGCGTGAAGGTCTATTTCGGGCAGAAGGACAAGAGCCTGATCGCCCGCCACCGTCAGGACGACCCGCCGACCTGGCTGAAGGACGACATGTTCGCCGCTTCCAACGCCGCGCGCTACGGCGCCCTGCCGATCCCGGCGGCCGCGCCCACGCCACCGACGAACGAGTGCCCCTGCGGCCCGTGCGAAACCCTCAACTGAGGCCGGCTTAACAGGTGCCGCGCGTTCTGCTCGCCTGGGAAGGCGGCGCCGGGCGCGGTCATCTCACCACATTGAAACGGGTCGCCGACGCGCTCTGCGCGCCGGCGATGATCGACGCCGCGCTCTGCCGCATGGAGCATGCGCGCGAGCTTGAAGGCGCGTGCGGGGCGGTGTTTCAGGCCGCCCGGCTTGGGTACGATGCGTCCGCGCGCAAGGCGCTCGGCGTCGTGACGTCGACCTGGGGCGAGTTTCTGGCCGAAATCGGCTTTCGCGATCCCGCCTTCCTCGTTCGCCAGATCGGCTGGTGGCGCGAGGTGATCGTCCAGCGTCGCGTCGGCCTCGTGGTCGCCGATTTTGCGCCCTGCGCCACACTGGCCGCGCGCACGCTCGGCGTGGCCTCGGTCGCGATGGGGAACGGCTACGCCCTTCCGCCCGCCGAACTCGAGCGGTTCCCCCCGTTCATCGCCGAACACGCCACGCGGATCCACGACGAACGCGACATCGTCGCGGCGGTCGGTGAAGCGCTTGCGCATTTCGGCGCGCCGCCAATCGCGCATGCCCCGGAAATTTACGGCTGCGACGATCAGCTCGTGCGCTCGCTGCCGTTTCTCGATCCCTATCGGGCGCAGCGCACGCGCGACTACCTGCCGCCGGTCGACAGCATCGCGCCGGCCGAGCGCGGCGACGAAATCTTCGGCTATTTCTCGTCGGGCGAACTCGACGACCCCGCGCTCGTGGAAGCGCTCCTGGCGCTCGCCCTGCCGGTGCGCATGTATGCGCCCGGCGCGACCGACGATACGCGCGCGCGGCTGGCCGCCGCGTCGCATATCGTGGTCGAGGCCGCGCCCGTGCCGCCGGACCTGATCGCGCGCCGCTCGCGGCTGATGATCCACGCCGCCCAGCACGGCACGCTGTGCCTCGGGCTGGCCGCCGGCCTGCCGCATATCGCGACGCCGCAGCATCTCGAACAGGAATATCATGCGCGCAAGGGACAGGAGGCGGGCGTGCTCGCGCGCCTGCCGCGCGCCGCGGACGCATCCGCGCTGCGCGCGTCCATACGGGCGGCATACGAAGACGACGCGATGCGCGCCCGTGCGCGCGCGCTGGCGCAGGAGGTGCGCCCGCTCGTGTCCGTCGACTCGCGCGCCATCATCCGCGCGCGGCTCGACGGCGTGATGACGGGGCGCTGATCAGCCGCGCCCGATCGGCGGCTGGAAGGCGAGCCCGAGGTCCCACGGAAAATTGATCCACGTGTCCTGCGAGACTTCGGTCACGAACGTGTCGACGAGCGGGCGACCGGCGGGCTTGGCGTAGACGGTTGCATAGTGGGCGCGCGGCAGCAGCTCGCGCAAACGCCTGAGCGTCGCGCCGGTGTCGACCAGATCGTCCACCACCAGCACGCCGGCGCCGCGCGCGGCGAGAATGTCGGCTGCGATCGGCTTGAGGATCTCCACGCCGCCCTGCTCGGTCTCCGGCGCCGTCGCGTCGCCCGCATAGCTGGACACGGACACCGTCTCGACGATGCGCAGATTGAGTTCGCGCGCCACGATCGCGGCCGGCACGAGCCCGCCGCGCGTCACCGCCACCAGCGTGTCGAACGGCCCCTGTCCGGCCAGACGCCAGGCGAGCGCACGCGCGTCGCGATGGAACTGCTCCCACGAGACGGGAAAGAATTTTTCCTGCCCGGCCGTCATGTGCGCTGGGTCTTCGCGCGCGCCTCCGTCAGCCGCGCCAGCATCGCGCGCACGTCAGCGCAGGCGGCGTCGAGCACGCCGCGGTCCTTGGAGCGCACGACGATCTGGTTGCGGAACGCGCCGGTTGCGAACGAGGGATAGGAGCCGATGGAGGCGTTCGGGTATTTTTCCGCGATCGCGCTCAGATCGGCCGCGTAGAGCCCTTCCGGCAACTGCCCGGCCTCGATCGTTTCCAGCAGCATTTTCGCGCCCGTCTGCAAACGGGGCGTCACGTTGTCGAGCATCGCCTGCATGATCGATGGCACGCCCGCCATCACGATCACGTTGTCGATCATGAAGCCGGGGGCGGTCGACACGCGGTTCTCGACGAGTTCCGCGCCGTGCGGAATGCGCGCCATGCGCCGGCGCGCCTCGTTCAGATCCTCCGGCCTGATGCGCGTGAGCAGCAGTTCGATGGCGCGCGGATGTTCGGAAATGCCGACGCCGAAAGCCCTGGCGATGCTGTCGGCGGTGATGTCGTCGTGCGTCGGGCCGATGCCGCCGGTGGTGAACACATAGGTGTAGCGCGCGCGCAGCGCATTGACGGAAGCCACGATCTCCGCCTCGATGTCCGGCACGATGCGCACTTCACAAAGGTCGATGCCGATCTGCATCAGATAATCGGCGATATAGCCGATGTTCTTGTCCTTCGTGCGACCTGACAGGATTTCGTCGCCGATGACCAGAACGGCGGCTGTGATCGTGGCGCTCATGCGGCGTGTCCCCCGTCGTCTTGCAATTCGAACGCGATATTTTGCGACGTTCGCAACGTCTCGCGATAGCCCCGTGCGCGCACCAGCCCGAACAAATCCACGCACCAGCGCTGCGGATTGCGCTCGATGATCATCAGTTTCGGCCAGAGCTCGCTGGCCGCCGTGCGAAAGAACGGCTCCAGGATGAGGTCTTCGGCGCCTTCGCAGTCGAGCTTGAGCGCGTCGATATGCGTCAGCCCCTCGGCCGCCGCCACATCGGCCAGCGTCTGCGCGCGCACGCGCACGCTGCCCCCCTCCACCGCCGGCAGAACGCGCATGGAGCTTTCGCCGCGGTTGGCGCCGTCCACGAACAGAACCGCCTCGCCCGCGCGGTCGGCGAGAGCGCATTCGAGCGTCTTGATCGTGGCGAACGCGTTCTGGCGAATGTTGTAGACGAGCCGCGCATGGATGTCGGGCTGCGGCTCGATGGCGAGGATGCGCGCGCGCGGCCCCGATTGCGCGGCCACGAACAGGCTGTAGCCGCCGACATTGGCGCCGACGTCCAGAAACACGATGTCGGGCTTCATGCGCGCGGCCAGCAGCGCCAGTTCGCGCGAGTCGAAATGCTGCGGCGTGAACAGGAGACGCCGCTCGCACAGATTGTCGTGCGGGTGGAGCCGCATGCGCGCGCCGAACGATTCCACGTCCGCCGGCCGGCCGCGCAGCGCCCGCATGCCGAGGGCCCGCATGAGGCCGCTGGCGCGCCGGCCGAACCAGCCGGCCGACGCCGCGCGCGATGCGGCGACGAGCCGCGCCGTCAGGCCGCGCGGCGCATGTGCGCCGAAGGCCGGTGGGTCGTGCGCGGCGGGAAACTGGGCGAGGCTCAGGGGCGGCGTTCCAATGGGCGATTTGCGCCTCTATCACGGCCCCGGCCCGCCGCGCCAGATGCCCGTGCGCTCTTGTGCGGCGCGCCAATTCGCCTAGATTGGATCGAAATCCCATAGACCGGACCCTTCCATGATTTTCGTCGACGCCTCCGTCGCGCCCGGCCGCAAGACCGGCCAGATCAAGCTTCATCGCGCCGAGGATTTCGAGCCGATGCGCAGGGCCGGCCGGCTGACGGCGCTGGCGTTGGACATGCTGGTGGCGGAGGTGAAGCCAGGCGTGACGACGCAACGGCTCGACGACCTCGCCTTCCAGTTCGCGATGGACCACGGCGCCTATCCCGCCCCGCTCGACTACCGCGGCTACCGCAAGTCGATCTGCACCTCCATCAACCACGTCGTCTGCCACGGCATTCCCGACGACAAGCCGCTGCGCGAGGGCGACATACTGAACATCGACGTCACGCTCATCCTGGACGGCTGGCACGGCGATTCGAGCCGCATGTATGCGGTCGGCGAAATTCCACGGCGCGCCGAGCGGCTGATCGACGTGACGTACGAATCTCTCCTGCGCGGCGTGGCGGCGGTCAAACCCGGCGCGCGCACCGGCGACATCGGCGCCGCGATCCAGAATTTCGCCGAGGGCGAGCGCTGCTCGGTGGTGCGCGATTTCTGCGGCCACGGTCTCGGCCGTCTGTTTCACGACGAGCCGAACATCCTCCATTACGGCCGGCGCGGCGAGGGCGTGGAACTGAAGCCGGGCATGTTCTTCACCATCGAGCCGATGATCAATCTCGGCCGGCCGAACGTGAAGGTCCTGTCCGACGGCTGGACCGCCGTCACGCGCGACCGCTCGCTGTCGGCGCAGTTCGAGCACACCGTCGGCGTGACCGACACGGGCGTGGAAATCTTCACCGCCTCGCCCGCCGGACTCGACCGGCCGCCGACCCGCTCCGCCTGACGGCATGAAGAAATCGCCAGGTTCCGAGCCGCCGGCCGGCGGCGCAGCGCAAGAGCCGGCCCATTTCCTCGGCCATCGCCAGCGGCTGCGCGCGCGTTTCGCCGAGGCCGGCGGCGAGGCGCTCGCCGACTACGAACTGATGGAGCTTCTGCTGTTTCGCGCCCTCCCCCGGCGCGATGTGAAACCGCTCGCCAAGGCGCTCATCAAGCGTTTCGGCTCTTTTTCCGAGGCGCTGGCGGCCCGGCCCGAGCGGCTGCGCGAAATCGCGGGCCTGGGAGAGGCCGCCATCGGCGACCTGAAAGTGGTGGAGGCCGCCGCCCGCCGGCTCGGCCGCGAGCAGTTGCGCACACGCCAGATCATGGGTTCTTTCAAGGACGTGATCGACTATTGCCGCGCCGCGATGGCCTACGCCGAACGCGAGCAGTTCCGCATTCTGTTCCTCGACCGCAGGAACGCCCTCATCGCCGACGAAGTGCAGTCGGAAGGCACGGTCGACCATGCGCCCGTCTACCCGCGCGAGATCGTCCGGCGCGCGCTGGAGCTGGGCGCGAGCGCGCTGGTGCTCGCCCACAACCATCCCTCCGGCGACCCCACGCCCTCGAAGGCGGACATCCGCATGACCGAGGAGATCGCGAGCGTCGCCTCGCTCTTGGGGATCGCGGTCCACGACCACCTCATCATCGGGCGCAACGGCCATACGAGCTTCAAGGCGTCCGGCCTGCTCTGAACCGCGCCCGAAGCGCGGCCGGCCCGCCTGCCCGAACCATCTGCCCCAACGCAAATTTAACCCCGCGCCCGATAGAGTGGGCGATCCATTGCGCGCGGAACCGGGCCCTTGTCGACAGAGATCAAGCCATCTTCACAATTCCCTTCGGGATCAACGGGTAACCGGCTCGGCACGCTCTACACGACCGCGATCGTCACCTCGTTCCTGCTGGTGCTGACGCTGCTCGCCGTCTTCTGGGCGCGCGACCGCGAGAACGCCGCGGCGCTGCGCGACGAGACGGCGGCGGTCGAGGCCGCCCTCGGGACGGCGCTGCGCGGGTTCGAAACCGACGCGCGCGGGCTCGCCGCCAGGCTGCCGACGACCGCGCCGGCGTTCGGCGCGGACGGAATGGTCCGTCTGGGCGCGGGCGAGCCGGACACGACCTATCTCGTCGACCTCGACCGGGTGCGCACCAACGGTCAGAACGACAGGGCGCTGCCCGTGGGTCAGGCGATCGCCGCGCTCGCCCCGCTCGCCGCCGCCGGCGACGCAGCCGGCGCCGCCGGGTGGGGACTGGCGGGCGCGCGCGTCGTGACAGGGCGCGGCGACCTCTATTTCGCGGCGCTGATGCTCCCCGGCGCCGAACGGCGCGCCAACGCCGGCCGCATCGCCGCCATCGCCCTGCGCCCGCTCGGCCATACGCTGTTCGCCGAGGTGGCGCGGCGCGCCAACACCACGCGCATCGACATCGTAGCCGATCCGCCGCCGCCCTCGGGCGACCAGGCGCAGTTGCTCTTCCCGGCTTCCATCGCCGGCCATCCGACGGTGGCGCTGGCCTGGCGCCCGTCCCGGCCCGGCGACCGCATCGTCGAGACGCTCGCCTCGCTGCTGCTGGGTTTCTCGACCCTGTTCGCGGTGCTGATCGTCGTCCATTCGCGCAAGGTCACGCGCGAGATCGCCGACATCGGCGCGCGCTCCGACGCCGCCGCCACGCAGGACATGCTGACCGGCCTGCCCAACCGGCTGATGTTCGGCCGCCTGCTGGAAAGCGAGATCGAGCGCGTGCGGCGCTCGGTCAACGATCGCGGCCTCGCGATCCTCTACATCGACCTCGACCGGTTCAAGGAGGTCAACGACACCTACGGCCACGCCGCCGGCGACAGGCTCGTCGTCTCGATCACGCAACGCATGGCCAGCCTGCTGCGCTCGGCCGGCCGCCTCACCCGCATCGGCGGCGACGAATTCGCGATCATCCAGACCGACGTCGTCGGCCCGCGCGACGCCGAGATCCTCGCGCGCCGGATGCTGGAGGCGACCAGCGAGGCGATCGACATCGGCAACGCGAAAGTGTTCGTCTCCATGTCGATCGGCGTCGCGCTCTGCCCGCACGACGCGCGCGACGCCGACGAACTGATGCGACGCGCCGATCTTGCGCTCTATCGCGCCAAGAACGAGGGCCGCAACCGCCATTGCTTCTACGAACAGCGCATGGGCGAACAGCTCAAGATGCGAAAGGCGGTCGAGGACGACCTGCGCAAGGCCATCGAGAACGACGAACTCGTCGTGCAGTATCAGCCGGTGATGGCGATCGACGGCGTGCGCATGGTGGGCGTGGAGGCGCTGGTGCGCTGGCCGCATCCGGTGCACGGACTGATCTCGCCGCAGAATTTCATCACGCTGGCTGAGGAATGCGGCCTCATTCTGCCACTGGGCGAATGGGTTCTGCGCCGCGCGCTGTCGGACGTGAGGAAATGGCCGGGTCTGAAGGTGGCGGTCAACGTATCGGGCATCCAGTTCCGCCAGCGCGATTTCGTGCCGATGGTCGAGCGCCTGCTCGCCGAGGAAGGCGTCGACCCCGCGCAACTGGAACTGGAGCTGACCGAGAGCATCCTCATCGCCGACGCCGACAGCGCCGAGGATTCGATGATCGAACTGCGCGCGATCGGCGTGCGGCTCGCGCTCGACGATTTCGGCACCGGCTATTCGAGCCTGATCTATCTGCGGCGCTTCGCCTTCGACAAGATCAAGATCGACAAGTCGTTTCTGGAATCGGTCGAGACGACCGGCGAAAGCGCGATCATCGTCCATTCGATCGTGCATCTGGGCCGCGCGCTGGGCCTCACCGTCACCGCCGAAGGCGTGGAGACGCGCGAGCAGCATCGCTTCCTGCAGGCGCTCGGCTGCCACGAAATGCAGGGCTATCTGTTCTCGCCGTCGGTGGGGGCGGAGGAAATCTCGCGCCGCCTCGAACGTCAGTCGGCGGGCGAGGATCCGTCGAAAATCACCGCGCTGCCGGCGCGCTCGGTCGCCTGACCGGGCGGCCGCGCACGCGCCGCCGCCCGCCACGCACGATCAGTGGAACCGGATTTCCGTGCCGATCGCGCGGATTTCCGCAGGGCGCAGCAGGCGCGCATGGCCGATCCGCACCGAATGCAACGGCCCTTCCAGCTTCTCCTGCCAGAACACCAGAAACTTGCGCAGCGTCGGGAAATGCGGCGCCAGATCGTATTCCTGCCACACGAACGATTGCAGGAGATGTTTGTGGTCGGGCATCCGGTAGAGGATTTCCGCCGTCGTCAGACCCCAGCCCGCAAGCTGTTTGAGAAACTCCGGCGAGACCGAACGAGGTCCCGCGATGCGACCTTTGTCGTCCATATGCTCCTCCATCGCGCATCGGCGCTGCGCTGCAACGCGGCGGTGCGAGATCTCCGCAGCCGGAACCGCGATCGCCCGATTGCGCGCGAACAAGGTTGACGAACCCTTAATCGTCGCAAACGGCGCCTTGCAGCTTCGCAAGAAACGGGCCGGTTTCGCGCTTGTGCGCGCAATCCTTTCCGCGGAATGATTTTCCGAGCGCAACCCGCGCCGGTCGTGGCGCGCCGAGGGAGGCGTCTCATGAACAACCCGCAGGTCAACAACGCCGCTCTGCTTGTCGGGCGCATACTGATCGCCGCCATCTTCGTCATATCGGGCTACAACAAGATCGGCGGCTATTCCGGAACCCTCGCCTATATGGCGGCCAAAGGCGTGCCGGGCGCGCTGCTGCCGCTCGTCATTCTGGTCGAACTGCTCGGCGGGATCGCGATCGTTGTCGGATTCCAGACGCGCATCGTCGCCATCCTGCTCGCCGGCTTCTCGCTGCTGGCGGCGCTGTTCTTCCACATGGGCGGCGATATGAACCAGACCATCCATTTCATGAAGAACCTCGCCATCGCCGGCGGGTTCCTGGCCCTGTTCGCCGCCGGCCCCGGCGACTGGTCGCTCGACGCGCGCAACAGGCGCTGAGCGGGAGCGGGACTGGAGCGTTCAGGCGGAATCGCTTGAGCGACGTGATGATGCGTCGAAAACAGCGAGAGCGGTTTTCGATCCGATCCGATCGGATCGGAAATCGCCCTAAGGCCTGTCCGGCCCGAGCCGCGCGAGTTGCTCGGGCGTGTCGATATCCTCGAACGCGCCCGCATCGTCCACGGCGACCTCCGTCACGCGCACATCCGCGCGCCGCAGCAGGCGGCGCGCGCCCTCGTCGCCGTCCAGCGCGCGCGCGGCCGAAAACAGCGAACGCGCGAGCAGCACGGGATTTCCGCGCCGGCCGCCCTGCGCGGGCGCCACGGCGTCTGTCCGCGGCGCTGCCCGAAACGCCGCGACCAGCGCTTTCGTGAGCGCCGCCGACACGCGCGGCATATCGCCGAGAAGCACGACGACGCCCGCGACATCGTCCGGCAGCGCATCGAGCCCCGTGCGCAGCGAAAGCGCGATTCCCTGCGCGAACGCCGCATTGTGCGCTTCCACGAAGTCGAGACCCTCCAGCGCCGCGAGCGTTTGCGCGCGCGCGTGGCCTGTCACGACGACGACCGGCGAAAGGCCGGCGCCGAGCGCGGCCTCGGCCGCATGGCGCACCAGCGGCTTGCCCGCATGTTCGGCCGTGAGCTTCGTGGCGCCGGCCACGCCGCCGGAAAAGCGGGTGGCGCGCCCCGCCGCCAGAACGATCGCGGCGATCCTAATCATCGTCGTGCGCGTCGCCCCCGCCGCGCGGCTGCGGCCGCGAGACGATTTCCTTGAGCAAGCCGCCCGCGCCCATGCGCTTGATGTCGGCGCCCGTCACCGGCACGTCCGCGAGCAGGCGTTGCAACACGAAATCGAACCCGTTCTCCTTCGGCGAACGCGCGCAGCCCGGCGCGCCGAGCACGGGACGGCCGTCCGCGCCGCGCGCCAGCAGCAACAGATTGCCGGGGTCGACCGGCATGCCGAAATGGTCGATGCGCCCGCCCGCCTGTTCGACCGCGGCGGGGATCACGTCGCGCCGGTCGGTGATGGCGGAGGCGCCGAACACGATGGTCATGTCGCCAGCGCGCGTGTCCGCCAGCGCCGCCTGCAGCGCGCCCGTCTCGTGCGGCACGCGCGTGTCCGACACGATGCGCGCGCCGGCCGGCGCGAGACGCGCGGAGAGCGCGCGCAACGTCTTGTCGACGGTCTTGTCCTTCAGCCCCGGCAGCAGTGTGGAGATGACGCTCACGTCGAGCGGACGGAACGCCGCCACCGACAGGCGCGCGCCGCGCGCGGCGGCGAGCGCGCGGTCGAGCTTCTCCTCCTCCACCGCGAACGGAATGATCTTCACCGTCGCGACCATCTCGCCGTCTTCCACCGCCTTCAGCGGCGCGAGCGTGGCCAGCGTGATCGCCTCGTCGACCGCGTTCACCGCATCGACCGCGCGCGCATCAACCACCAGCAGGCCGGCGCGCGTCGCACGCAGATTGCAGCGCCCTGTGAACGGCGGATCGCGCCGCAGCCCCTCGCCGCACAGTTGCGCCGCCAGACGTTGCGCGGCCGCGTCCTCCGCCACGTCGCCTGCTTCGAGCCGCGCGACCACGATGGTCGCCACGCCCGCCGCGGCGAGCGCCGCGACATGGTCTGCGCAAACCACATCGCCTTTCTTCAACACGAGGCCCGGCAGGCGCACCGCATGGGCGACCACGCCGCCGACCGCATCCTCCAGCGCGACGGGCCCGAACTTCATGAGCGTTTTTCCGTGCGCAGCGGTTTGCGTCGAAGATCGAGCACGATCTCGCCGAGGATCGACACCGCGATTTCAGCGGGGCTGACGGCGCCGATGTCGAGTCCGATCGGCGCATGGATGCGCGCGATCGCCGCAGCGTCGAACCCGGCCGCCTGCAAGCGGTCCACGCGGCGCGCATGGGTTTTCCTGGAGCCGAGCGCGCCGATGTAGAAACACTGCGACCGCAGCGCGAGCGCAAGCGCCGGATCGTCGATCTTGGGATCGTGGGTGAGCGCGGCGACGCCCGTATAGCGGTCGAGGCCGATGCCGGGCAGAACCCTGTCCGGCCAGTCCGCGATCACCCGCACGTCGGGAAAGCGCTCGGGCGAAGCAAACGCCGTGCGCGGATCGACGATCGTCACGTCGAACCCGGTCAGTTGCGCCATGCGCGCCAGCGCCTGGCTCACATGCACCGCGCCGATGACGACGAGCCGCGAGGGCGGCGCCTGCACATTGAGGAAATAGCTCGCGCCTTCGTGCTCGATGGTTCCGCTCTTGCCCATCGCCAGCCGTTCGCCGAGCGCCTCCGCCAGCGGATCGCCGGCGATTTCGTGCGCCCGCACCAGCCGCTGCGCGTGGCTCGCCAAATCGGTCACCAGCACCGCCGCGCGCCGCGCGCGACGCTCCGCGTTCAACGCGGCGAGCAGATCCAGTTTCATCAATCGACCTTTTCGACATAGACGCGAATACGCCCGCCGCACGACAGGCCCACGCGCCACGCGGTTTCGTCCGCCACGCCATATTCGAGCATGCGCGCGCGCCCGTCGGCGATGACGTCCTGCGCCTCGGTCACGACGTCGCCCTCCACGCAACCGCCGGAGACGGAGCCAAGGAACAGCCCGTCCTCATCGATGACGAGATGGCTGCCGACCGGCCGCGGCGCCGATCCCCACGTCTCCACCACCGTCGCCAGCGCCACCCCCTTGCCCGCGCGCCGCCACTGTTCGGCCTGTTGCAGAATGTCGTCGTCGGTCGAGTTCATGTTCCAGTCCTCGTCGCAATCTCTCCCTGGATGCCCGCGATCCCCCCCTGAGGACGCGCGAAGCGCCGTCCCGAAGGTGGGCCAACCAACACGCGTCTGCAACCCTGCCCGAACCTCAGGCGCCCTTCAGCCACCGGCGGGGATCCGCGCCGCCGCCTTCTCGCGACAGCGCGTCCACCAGCGCCTCGATCGCGTCCAGATTGTGAATCGGCCGGAATTCGTCGACATGCGCGAGCATCGTTCGCACGCCGGACGCCTTGGCCTCGAACTCCGCGAAACGCAACAGCGGATTGACCCACACCAGTCGCCGGCAGGATTTGTGCAGCCGCTCCATCTCGGCGGCCAGCCGGTCGAGCCGGTCGCGCTCCAGCCCGTCGGTGAACAGCACGCAGATCGCGCCCTGCCCCAGCACGCGCCGCGACCATTGCCGGTTGAACGTGGCGAGCGAGGCGCCGATCCGCGTGCCGCCCGACCAGTCCTTCACCTCGCTCGAACATTGCGCGAGCGCGGCGTCGATGTCCTTGGCCCGCAGCGCCCGCGTGACGTTGGTGAGGCGCGTGCCGAACAGGAACGTATGCACGCGCCCGCGCTGCATCGTCAGCGCGTGCAGGAAATGCAGGAAAACGCGGGTGTAGTCGCTCATCGAGCCGGATATGTCGCACAGCGCCACGATCGGCGCATAGCGCTCGGCATGCGTGCGCCAGGCGAACTGGATGGTCGCGCCGCCGGCGCGAAACGACGCACGCAGCGTCGCGCGCGGATCGATCCCGCCGCGCCGCGCGCTGCGCCAGCGCCGCAGCCGCAGCTTTTCGCTCGGCATATGCAGGCGCGAGAGCGCGGCGGTCGCGCGCGCGACTTCCTCCGCGCTCATCTGCGCGAAGTCTTTCGTGCGCAGGGTTTCGAGGCTCGACATGGTGAAGCGCGCGTCGACCTCCAGCTCCTCGCGCGGCTTTTCCTCGTGCGGCGCGTTGTACAGGGCGTCGGCCACGCGCGCCGCGCCTGCCTGCGGCTTGGCCGGCTCGCGTTCGTCCACCGCGCGCGGCGACATCATCGCGATCATCTTTTCGATGAATCCGCGCTTCTTCCAGAATATGTCGAACGCCTGGTCGAACAGGATCGTATGTTCGTGTTTCTTCACGAATACGGCGTGCAGCGCCGCCCGAAAATCCGCGCGCGTTCCGATCTGCGCGGCCTCCACGGCCTCGAGCGCATCCAGCACCGCGCCCGGCCCCACCGGCAGTCCCGCCTTGCGCAGCGTGCGCGCGAAATGAAGGATGTTCTCGGCGAGCTTGCCGGTCGCCTGCCGCGACGGCGCGGACAAGGGCGACTGGCGCGCCTCGCTCACGCCTGCGCCCGCATGTCGGCCGCCACCTCGTCCACCAGCTCCTTCGCCTTGGCCGCATCGATGCGCGCGATGTCGTCCTGATACTTGAGCAGCACGCCGAGCGTGTCGGTCACGAGCGCGGGATCGAGCGCCACTGCGTCCAGCTCCACCAGCGCGGCCGCCCAGTCGAGCGTCTCGGCCACGCCGGGCGATTTGAACAGGTCGAGTTTGCGCAGTTTCTGCACGAACAGCACCAGCGCCTGGGTCAGCTTCTGCGGCGCATGCGGCGCGCGGGCGCGCACGATCTCCATCTCGCGCGCGGCGTCCGGATAATCGACCCAGTGATAGAGGCAGCGGCGCTTGAGCGCGTCGTGCACCTCGCGCGTGCGGTTGGAGGTGATGACGACGATCGGCGGCCGGTCGGCCTTGATGGCGCCGAGTTCGGGAATGGTGATCTGGAAATCGGACAGTATCTCCAGCAGGAACGCCTCGAACGCCTCGTCCGTGCGGTCCAGTTCGTCGATCAGCAGGACCGGCGGGCCCTCGGCGTAGGGTTCGAGCGCCTTCAGGAGCGGCCGCTCCACCAGGAAGCGCCGCGAGAAAATGTCGCTTTCGATCTGCGCGCGGTCGTGCGCGCCGCCGGCCTCCGCCAGCCGGATCGCCATCATCTGCCGCGCGTAGTTCCATTCGTAGACGGCGGCGGCCGCGTCCAGCCCCTCGTAGCACTGCAGCCGGATCAGCCGTCGCCCCAGCGCGGCGCTGAGCACCTTGGCGATCTCGGTCTTGCCGACGCCCGCCTCCCCTTCCAGAAACAGCGGCCGGCCGAGCCGCAGGCTGAGGAAAACCACGGTCGCCAGCGAACGGTCGGCGACGTAGTCGGCCCCGCGCAGCAGCGCGAGCGTCTCGTCGATGGAAGCCGGAACGCCGGCGGGCGGATGGGATGGCGCGCGATCCATGGTGTCTCCTCGGGCGCAAGTATAGGCCGAAAGACGGGACCTTGGGCAGCCGGGCGCGCGGCGATGCGTCTCGCGCCGTCCCCCTTGCGGGCGCGGACCAACGGGCTACTCTCTCGCCCGAACGAAGACGGCCGGAGGCTGGGGTTATGGCGGAAATGCGGATCGGCGACGAGGTTTTCAACGTCGTGGTGGAAGGCCCGGAGGACGCGCCAGTCCTCATGATTTCCAACTCGCTCGGCGCCAACCTCGGCATGTGGGACAAGCAGGCGCCGGAACTGGCCAGGCACTTCCGCACCGTGCGCTACGATTCGCGCGGTCACGGAGCCAGCGCCGCGCCGGAAGGACCCTATTCGCTCGAACAGCTGGGCCGCGACGCGCTGGCGATTCTGGACGCGCTGGAGGTGGAGAAGGCCCACTGGCTCGGCCTTTCGAAAGGCGGCGCGGTGGGGCAGTGGCTGCTGGTGAACGCGCCGGAGCGCATCGACCGCGCGGTGCTCGCCAACACCGCCTCGAAATTCGGCGATCCCGACACGTGGAACGAGCGGCTGCGCATCGTGCGCGAACAGGGCATGGAGGCGCTCGCCGACGGCATCGTCGACCGCTGGTTCACCAGCGAGTTTCAGGCGAAAGAGCCCGAAACGGTCGCCGCCGTCCGGCGGGCCATTCTCGACACGCCGGCCGAAGGCTACGCCGCCTGCATGTCGGCGCTGCGCGACGTGGACCTGAGCGAGGCGATCCGCGACGTGAAATCGCCGGTTCTGGTGATCGTGGGCGACAAGGACGTGGGCACGCCGCCGTCGGCGGGCGCGGCCATCGCCGAAGCCATTCCAGGCGCGAAACTGGTGACGCTGGACGCCGCCCATCTGTCGAATATCGAGGATGCGGACGCCTTCACCGACGCGGTGCTGCGCTTCCTCACCCAGCCGGCGGTCGCTCCGCGGGCCTATCCGCACCGGCGCCCCGCGCGCAAGGCGGCCAAGAAGGCGCTGCGCCCGGCCCCGCGCGCGGCCGCCGGGAAGGCGGTGAAGAAAGCGGCGAAAAAAGCCGCGAAAAAGGCGCCCGCGAAGGCCGCCGGCAAGAAAACGGCGAAGAAGGCGGCGGCGAAGAAGGCGGTGAAGAAAGCCGTGCGCAAGGTCGCGAAAAAAGTCGCGAAAAAGGCGCCCGCGAAGGCTGCGAGGAAAGCCGCGAAGAAGGCGGTGAAGAAGGCTGTCGGCAGGAAAGTCGGCAAGACGACCGGCAAGACGACCGGCAAGACGACCGGCAAGACGACCGGCAAG
>ERZ1645187.300-NODE-300-length-47616-cov-19.978428_pt1 | contig 47616 bp, 33 predicted proteins | sample MGYA00575352_ERZ1645187 | MGnify/ENA primary metagenome ERZ1645187 (study PRJEB40837, sample SAMN11349314) | freshwater sediment metagenome | isolation source: river sediment | host: Sediment | place: India: Wazaribad , New Delhi | collected 2017-02-21 ... | reverse complement strand
CCAATGATGACCATGGAAACGCCAAACAGGAAAATTCCGGTAAAAACGGAAATAAAAGCAATTTTTCTATTCTTCATGCTGCTTCAGTTGGGAAAAACGGATTCAAAGGTAAATATTTTTACCCAATGAATTTGACAAACAAGATGGTAAATTTGCATTAATTATAAATATGTTCCATTATTAATGATGCTGATATTTTAAAAAATCATTAAATTTGCAGTCATTAATACGCCTTATGAGTAAAATTTTCGAATATACTTTTTCGTATAAGCTGGCAAGAAACTACATGGTTTATTGCTTCAGGCAGTTTTATGGCGAGTATATTGTAACCGGAAAAGAGAACCTTCCCACCGACAATTCGGCGCTTATATTTGCCCCGAACCACCTGAACGCACTGATGGACGCACTGGCAGTCTCATCGCTGATGCCACGCCGCAAAGCCGTGATTTACCTGGCCCGTGCTGACTTTTTTCAGAACAAGACGATTGCCAAAATCATGCATTTTGCTAAAATAATGCCTGCATTCCGCATGCGTGATGGTTTTGAGAACCTGGGAAAAAACAACCGGATTTTTCTTGATTGCATTGATGTGTTGCGTTTTGGTCATTCTATCTGCATCATGCCCGAAGGTGGACAAGGTGAAGAACAGAAAATCCGTCCGCTGGTAAAAGGCATATTCAGACTGGCTTTCGAAGCGCAGAAGGAATTCGGCGACAGCAAAAAAGTGAAAATCGTACCGCTGGGAATTCATTTTGGCGATTTGGAGAAATGCGGCAAACCCATTATCATCAACATCGGAAAACCGATTGAAATCGACGATTATATTCAGAAATTTGAAACCAATGCGCCGGTTGCAATCAACAAAGTGAAAAAAGCACTTCACGACCAGCTGTCGGACCTCACGCTGGATTTAGCCACCTCACAGTACTACGATTGTTTTCAGACTGTTACTGACATTATGGCCGAAGAGTTTATTGAATCAGAGGAAAAGCAAAACATAACAAACGAAAAATTCCTGCTGAAACAAAAAACGGCTAAAACACTGGTTGAAATTGAAAAAACAGACCCGGCACTGATGTCGGAACTGAACAGATTGAGTGTTAACTACAAGTCGCTACTCCGGAAACTTTCCTTCAAATCATCCATTTTCAGCCAGGTTAAATCGGATGAAACCAGCCTCTCGCGTTTCATATCACTGATGATTACTTTTCCGGTTTTCTTCTTCGGGCTGATTACCAACGTGTTGCCAACCTTCATCCCGGTTTGGATCAGAAAATTGTCGGTAATTGGTTACAGCGGATTCTACAGTTCAGCTCAGTTCGGATTAGGCATATTGCTGTTCCCGCTTTTTTATCTCTCACAAGCCATTATTTTTCATGCCACCCTTTCTCCAAACTGGGGTATAACTATTATATTTTCATTATTACAATTTTTCACACGCTCCTTCTCACTGAAATGGTACTCCAACCTGGTAAAATACCTGCATAAAGTTCGTTTCAACAGTTTGCTGGTTGCACGATTTGAACAATCGAGCACGCTGTATAAACTTATTGATATCCGAAACCGGATTGTGTATCGTATTAACACAAAAAACGGGGAAAACCGTTGAGGATTTTCCCTGTTCTTTCAGATGTAAACAGTTGCAATAAATTTCAGGTTTTTTTTATTTTATTCCAGCTTTTTCGTATGTGATTCCGCAAGCATCAGCCACAGCCCTGCCATAGTCTGGATCGGCTTTGAAGCAATTTTCCGATATGGCGTATTTTGATAAATTCCTCTACTCCTTCCATGTTTCTGGCCGTATTTTCCAAAAATACTTTCTTTTGTTCGTCGTTCATGAGGCGTAAAAGTTTTCCCGGTTACTCGTAGTAATTTTCGCTGTGTAGTCTGGCTTCGAGTCAATCGCGCTGATGACTTTTTCGGTCTCTGTCCACGAGTTCGGCGGCTTCAGCATCGGTCAGATTTTTAATCCCTTGCTGATTCACCAGGTGAAATTTTACGCTTAGAAGTTGGCTTTGGGAATAGATAAAGGTGTAGGTATGACTCCCGAAACCATGCATGTGATGATAGCTGGCCGGAATGCCTCTTTCGCTCATCGTGCTGGTGATCTGATGGAGCGCTTCGGGCAAACTCGACCAAAATATTCCAGTTATTATCGTCACTGCACAGATTGGTGTGCGGTTCGTGTTTTGCGGTTTGGCTCAGATCGGGAAATTTCAGCGGATCGCGGATGAAAAAAACGGGTGCAATGTCCGGTGTAGCTTTGTGGAATTATACAAGAGAACATTATTTAGCTATTTAACAGATAAAAACGATCAAATGCTTTTAAAACAGCAACAAAAGAACATGTTGAACAATGATTGTTACGGTTCATTTGTTATATTTGTAACCTGTAAGGAAATCAGACTTTAGCCGACATGGAAGAAGCTAAATTGACATTTTATCTTTTTCGTAAAATTCAGTCAATCATTAACAACATATTTATATTTTTTCAAAACTTATGACCAAACAATTGATATCACTAATTCTTTTTTTCGTGAATTTTTCAATAACGATTGCCGAGAATCATACAAACGACTCGCTGATACTCGTATACGATCAATTGCTTGAAAATTACGAAACACAAATCAACAAACGGCAACAAAGGATTGACAGTTTGGAACGTATTTCGGTGAAAAAGAATCTGAGTCTTATTGAGCAATACAACCACAACTTACAACTTTACAAAGAATTCCGTCCTTATATTTCTGATTCGGCAATTTATTACCAGAAAAAAAGTATTTCACTGGCCGAAAAAATCGGCGACAAGAACCTGTTGTCAGACTCCAAACTGCAGCTATCGTTTTTTCTTGCTTCTATTGGCCTTTACAAGGAATCAGTGGATATCCTGAATGAGATACAGGAAGCTGATTTAACACCATCGTTATTAATAGATTATTACAACGGAATGAGACACACATACGGCGAACTCTCGTTTTATGGAAAAGATGCCGATCTGAGCAATCGATATAGACAAGTGTCTAATACATATACGGATAAACTCAGGAATATGCTACAGAAAGAGGACGATAATTTGCTTGACATCCTGGAATCTGATTACCGGAATAATAGAGATTTCAAAATGTCGCTGGAGATTAACGATTTACGGTTGAATTCAACTACTGAAAACAGCCAGAAATATGCTCTGCTCGCATTTCTCAGGTCACTTACCTACAAAGAAAGCGGTGACATCTATTCTCAACAAAAATGGCTGCTCAAATCAGCTATTGCCGATCTGAAACTCGGAATCACCGACAATGCTTCTTCGTGGGAGCTGGCTAACATCATGTTTAAGATGGGAGATATCATTCGGGCACATCGTTATATCAACTACTCCGTAAACAACTCCAATATATTCAATGCCAGATTAAGATTTACACAAATAGCTGAAGTGCAATCTATCATTAACAACGCTTATATGATAGACAAAGCTGAGCAGGAAAAAAAATTACGCACCTTACTCATTTTCATTAGTATCCTTTCCTTTTTACTGTTGGCATCTGTGGTAAGTATATTGCTACAAAACAGGAGGATATCAAAAGCCAACGCCCGAACCTTGAAGGCAAATGATGAACTGAACAGACTCAACTGGGAGCTGAACAGAATAAACGATGAAATAAGTAATACAAATGCCGAACTGTCGGAATCCAATCAGGTAAAAGAAGAGTACATCGGGCATTTTCTTTCGCTGTGTTCGTTGTATATAGACAAAATGGATGCATACCGAAAAACAATTCGTAAAAAGCTTCTTAACGGACAGCAAATTGAAGTGATTGAGGAAGCTAAATCATCAGACTTCATGGACAATGAGCTGAAAGATTTTTACAGAAACTTTGACCGCTCGTTTCTTCAGCTTTATCCGGATTTTGTTCACGAATTCAACAATCTGTTGCTGGATGAAGAAAAAATTTTACTAAAAAAAGATGAATTATTAAATACGGAATTACGCATTTTTGCTTTGATCAGGCTGGGAATAGACAATAGCGCTAAAATAGCCGAACTGCTGCATTACTCGGCCAATACGATTTACAACTACCGCGCTAAAATAAAAAACAAAGCCAGAATATCCAGAAACGATTTCGAAACGAGAGTGAAAAAAATCGGTACTTTTACAAAATAGTCAATCAAAAGCTCCGATATTTGATATTCCCATCCACTTTTTTACACCCCAAAAATAATACAAACATCTGATATTCTGCATATTCACTCCCTCCTTATCCCCTTAATCTTTTTCTAACGGATTATTTCGTAACAACATACTGTATATTTGCTTAAACGTTTTGACAGAAAATCTTGTTTTATAAAAAAAGGTCAAAGGTTATTACTTTCGAAATCATTTTTTTTAAAAACTTTAAATAAAACCGGTTTGTCAGCTATTTTCAGGTATTTAACAGAAACACAAAAACAATAACAGATACGTATGAAAACACACAAAAAGCATTTATTTTCCTTCGTGATTTTACTGCTGATGTTTTTCTCCCAACAGTCAACTGCGTGGGGTCAGTCAGGCGGTAATTACCAGGGAACAGTGACTGACACCAGCGGAGAAACTCTGATTGGTGTGAGCGTATTGATCAAAGGAACCACTACCGGTGTAGTAACAAACATCGACGGACAATACAACATCTCTGCCAGACAGGGAGATGTGCTCGTATTTTCTTACGTAGGAATGGTTACCCGCGAATTACCTCTTGGCAGTCAGTTAGTTAACAACGTCATACTCACCGAAGAAGCAAAAGGACTGGAAGAAGTTGTAGTGATCGGTTACGGTGTAGCAAAAAGAAAAGACGTAACCACAGCTGTTTCTTCAGTATCAACAGAGGACCTGGATATGCGCCCCATCACTTCAGCTGCACAAGCCATACAAGGTAAAGCTGCCGGAGTTCAGGTAATTCAGCCTAACGGACGGCCCGGTGCAGGTATGGTGATACGTGTCAGAGGTACTACTTCCATGAATGCCAGTAACGATCCGCTATATGTGGTTGACGGAGTACCTATGAACAACATCGATTTCCTCTCGGCGAACGATATCGAGAGTATGCAAATAATGAAAGATGCTTCGTCCGCTGCCATTTACGGTTCACGGGGTGCAAACGGTGTAGTCATGATTACGACCAAAGCAACAGCACGAAAAGACCGCTCAGCTATTTCATTCAGTGCATACACCGGAATAACCAACATTTCCAGAAAAATCGAATCGCTCAATCTGGCCGAATATAAAGAATACCTCACCGACCTGAAATCTTCCGTTGTGCTGCCGGATGGATTAACCGATCAGACCAACTGGTTTGACGAAACTTTCACCACAGGAATCAGACACAACTATCAGCTCTCAGCTTCAGGTGCTTCCAACAAGGTCAACTATTTTATTTCGGGTGGTTATACAGATGAGACAGGTATCATCAATACTACAGCCTTTAAGCGTTTCAATTTCCGATCGTCGGTTGAGTCAGAAATGTATAAATGGCTTACTCTCAGCGCAAACATTTCTTATTCAAACAACATTTCAAAAGGAGATATCATATCCGGTACCGGAGCCAACCGCGGTGGTGTGATTTTATCTGTCATAAACACACCCACCTACGCACCTGTATGGGATACTGAAAACCCAAAACATTATTACAACAGATTCTACGGGGTAAGCAACATTACTCATCCGCTCGAAAACCTGGCACGAACCAAAAACAATAAGAACGACACACACCGCCTGCTGGCAACCGGAAAAAGTGTAATCACATTCATTCCCGAATTAAAATTAAGTTCATCCATCACTGCCGACATGAATTACTGGAACTACACATCGTTTCTTGATCCGGTCTCAACAAGCTACGGAAGAGGACAATTCGGCGAAGCTCAGGACAACCGTTCATTCACTAAAGTGATGATGCTTGACAATATTTTAACCTACAACAAGAAAATCAATCTGAACAATTTCGAAGCGATGGCAGGAACCTCATACACTGTTTCTGACTGGTCGCAGAGCTATCAGTTTGGATCGCACTTTGCCAACGATTTGATTCAGACACTCAATGCGGCGAATAAAATAAGTCCTTCAAACGGCTCTACCGGTTCGCAATGGGCTATCATGTCATACCTGGGACGCTTATCTTACAATTACGACAGTAAATACCTGGCCACCATCAATATGCGGGCCGACGGCTCCAGCAAACTGGCACCTTCCGGACGATGGGGGTATTTTCCGTCTGTATCAGCAGCCTGGCGTATATCTTCAGAACCATTCATGGCCAATTTCAACTGGATGAACGACCTGAAACTCCGTGCCGGATGGGGCCAGACAGGAAATCAGGACGGACTTGGCGACTACGCTTACCTGGAAAGATACGACTTTAACCGCATTGAATGGTGGAAACCGGGTCAGGGAGATGCAGTTCCCACATACAGTCAGGTGAGCTTAAGCTCATCAGACCTCACCTGGGAAACAACTACTCAAACCAACATAGGGCTGGATGCTACCATGTTTCAGAACAGGCTCACTTTCAATATCGATTACTATTTCAAAAGAACCCGTGACATGCTTATGTGGGTAACATTGCCGGCCGGATCCGCTGCTGTGTCATCCATTCAACGAAACGAAGGAGAAATGACAAACAAAGGGATAGAATTCAGTGTAAGTTCCAAAAATCTCACCGGTGATTTCAAATGGAATACCGATTTCAACATCTCGCACAATAAAAATATGCTGGTGAGCCTTGACTTCAAACAGGTGTATTACGATGCCCGCGTAACGGATATCCTTTCCGATTTTGCGGTGAAAAACATGCCTGGAAGACCATTGGGAGGATTCTGGGGATACGAATCGGAAGGTGTTGATCCGGAAACCGGCGAGCTGATGTATGTTGACAAAAACAACGATGGATTCATTAATGCATCTGACCGTGGTTACATTGGAGATCCGAATCCCGATTTCACTTATGGTATGACAAATTATTTTTCATTCAAAAATTTCAATTTAAGTGTGCTTTTACAGGGAACATACGGAAATGATATTTTCAACGTATCGAGAATTGAATCGGAAGGCATGTACGATGCCAAAAATCAGTCGAAAAGAATACTTGAACGATGGAGAAGACCGGGAATGGTTTCTACTATTCCCAAAGCTGGATACGATATGAAAATTTCATCCTATTTTGTTGAAGATGGCAGCTACCTGCGCATCAAAGACATTACCTTATCATATGATTTCAGCATGAACTGGATGAAGAAACTCGGTATTACCAGGCTTCAACCCTATGCAACGGTTACAAATCTGTTTACCTTTACCAAATACCTCGGATTTGATCCCGAAGTAAATCAATGGGGAAACTCAGGAAATGTACAGGGAATGGATTACGGAACTTATCCACAGACAAGATCCTTTATCTTTGGAGTCAATGTAGATATTTAATTCTATCCAACTTTTTAAAAAGCAACTTCGAAAATCATGAAGAATATAATTATAAAATCAGGACTTGGATTATTCATTATCCTCTTTACGGCTTGTAATCTTGATTACGATCCCGTATCGCAACTCTCCGAAAGGACTCTTGGAACAAAAGACACTACCGGAACTGAAATAAAGTACAAAGACCGTGAAGCAATTCAGGCAGTTTATAAAAGTATGTATCAACGTATGACCGGGCAACAGGAACACTGGTACCTTGATTACCTGCTTTTTGCAGAATGTCGTTCGGACAATGCTTATGCCGGAACAACAGGCGCCGAAGTAGTACCTGTAGAAACCAACAACCTGGATGCGAGCAACAGCGTCATTGCACGTGACTGGAACCGCTATCTGGAAGACATTGCATTAGCCAACAGCATCATCAGTAATATTGACCTGGTGCCTGACCAAACTCTGACAGGAGCTGAAAGAAACCAATGGAAAGCAGAAGCAAAGATATTCAGAGCCATGATGATGTATGACATGGCCCGATGGTTCGGCAATTTTCCGGTTATCACCCGCGAAGCAGGCAAAATTACTGCTGAAAACATCAAAGAAGTGTATCCCCTTTACTTTCCGAAAGCAAATACTCCGGCTGAAGCATATGCTCAAATCATAAGCGACTTACGCAGTTCGCTGGAGTTTGCGCCTGCCAACAACAATGCCGATAAATCCGTTCTGTCAAAAACAGTTGCCAGAGCATTGCTGACAAAAGTATATGCCGACAGAATTGTTCAAAATCCGGACAGCGTCATCTATTTTGCCAACCAGGTGGCTGCTGACGGTATAACTCTTGTTGGCAACTACAGCGATTTATTCGGTCTGAACGCATCCGGTACCGATGCAAAAGCCCGAAACACCTCCGAATCTATTCTGGAATTGCAGTATTTCACCGGAAGCGGAAACTGGGTAACCTGGATGTTTGGCCGCGATTTGCTGGATTTCGAGTTTTATTTCACCTGGGCAAAATGGGTAACACCATCACGTGATTTGATCAAGGCATTTGATGATGCCGGCGACACGAAACGTAAAAACGAATCAATTGTTTATTATCAGACTACCTGGTCTAATTATTATGATTCCAAAAGCTATCCTTTCATGTACAAATGCAGATCCAATGTAAATTCCATCATCAAATTACGCGGAGCTGACATATTATTGCTTAAAGCAGAAGCATTGGCTCATAAAAATCAACTTCAGGAGGCAGCTCAGGTGGTTAATACCGTTCGAAAAAGGGTTAGTTTGCCCGATCTGAATGCTTCAAGCACTTCGTCAAAAGAAAACCTGCTTAATGCAATTTTACTGGAAAGAAGACTTGAACTCGCCTTTGAAGGGCAACGGTGGTTTGATTTGATCAGACATAACAAACTCATGGAAGTGATGAACAACGTTAATCAGCGTGATGCAGGCAGATTGAAGCAAGCCAGAGCATTCACTCAGGAATCGGAACTACTCCCGATACCGCAACCGGTATTGGATGAAAACACAAATCTGGTACAAAATCCGGGTTATTAATTGTCAGACTTTATTATGAACAGTTTTCCATAAGCAAACAATGAAAAAACTACATTATATTATCAGTCTTGCGATTATTTTTATCGCAAGTTCGTGTCAGGAGACAGAATTCAGGACACACTATCCGGAAAGTACACCCACTCTCACAGCAAGTGTGACTGAAAATTCCATTCAATATGGAGACTCCATTACATTATTGGCCGAAGTGAGCGACCCGAATCCGCTTTCAACTCTTGAAGTAAAAATAGCGGTAAGCAATAAACTTATCATTTCGGAATCCATCCGCACGAAAGGTACATCTGCCAGTATCCAAAAGAGATATCACATTCCGTTCGGTGCCGGAATGCCGGACAAAGAAAAAGTAAAAGTTTACTTAACTGCCATCAATACAGAAGGTTTCAAAACCGAGCAAGTAATTGAAACTACGATTGGGAATCGTCCGCCAATGCCAAAACTTTATCTCATTCCGGCTACGATCACTGCCGGACTGAGCACCAAAGAGCTGATTGTGACCGACGAAAGTAACCTTATCTATTCTGTAAGTGGAATTGAATTTCCGAATACATTCAACTGTTACATTGCCACTAAAAAAACAGCTTTCGGCAGAGTGGACTGGTCGGGTATTGTATTTGGAATGAGAAACAACGAGATTACAATCATTAAGCAGGGTGAAGCTCCCATTTCCGTACAGGACGAATCGTTGGTTAATATCAGCTCCTGCAGTTTTGATGCAATCAACTTTTCGTTGCAAGTAACCGGAAAACTGCTTGAACCACTGACTCACATGAATGTTGCTGCCGATCTTACTCTCTCACCCGCTTCTCTTTTGGGAGCTGATGCATCGAAATTCAGAGGAGCAACCATCTATTTCGGTAAAAACGTGGAAGTTACTTTCGAGGGAATTGCCAACCTGACCAATGGATTATCACCCGATTATTTTGAAGTTACCGGAACCAATAAAGCGAAATTCCTCGGAGAAACAGGCATGTATAAAGCCTACTATCACATCGCAGGAGACTATCTGTATATCGAACCAATGCCAACTACGGCTTTACCGGATGCGTTGTGGATTTGCGGGACAGGAATCGGACGCCCGTCGCAACCCTACGCCACTACAACCAGCTGGAACTGGAATACACCGCTGGATTATGTTCCATGCCGGAAAATATCTAACGGAGTGTATCAGGCAACCGTATATCTCGAAAATGAAGACAATGGAGAAGGAACCGGATTTGGCACCTGCAATTTCAAGTTCTTCCACTATCGGGGATGGGATCACGGCGAAGAATCTTCGATGCAATACACTGTAAATTCACCGTTGAAAAAAAGTAGTGAAGCCGGCAATGTAGGTAACTGGCGCGGTAATGATACTACATTCAAAGGTGTGTATCGCATCACGCTGGATATGAATACAAAAATCACACATGTAGAGAAACTGAACTAAAACTATTAGAATGAAAAAAATTATAATATATTTATATCTCGGCACTTTCATTTTCATTTTTGCCGGTTGCGCCGGTTGCAAAGGAACCAACAACCCCAAGCCACCCGACACGGGAGATCCGGGCACCAAAGATGTGGCTACATACATTACCACTGCCGACAAGACAATGCTTTTCAGTTCGGTAGCTAAAAGTTTTGGAAGTGGCATAAACATGAATATCGAGAAAACACTCACTCTTAAGCCCACACAGACCTTTCAGACTATCGATGGCTTTGGAGCTGCTATCACCGGTTCTTCGTGCTATAATCTGTTGAAAATGAATAAAGCCGACCGGACCAAACTGCTGGAAGAAACCTTCAGTGTTGACAAAGGTATGGGTTACAGTTATGTACGTGTAGCTATCGGATGTTCGGATTTCTCGCTTGATGAGTACACCTGCTGCGATGAACCGGGAATTGAAAATTTTGCCATGCATCCTTACGATGTGCGTGATATTTACCCCATTCTGAAGGAAATTCTGGCCATAAATCCAAAACTGAAAATTATGGGTTCGCCTTGGACACCTCCCCGATGGATGAAAGTGAATAATCTTACTGATCTTCAACCATATAACTCATGGACAAGTGGTCAGTTAAATCCGAAATACTATCAGGATTATGCCACCTATTTTGTAAAATGGATACAGGCGATGGAAAAAGAAGGTTTTCCAATTGAATCAGTTACGATACAGAATGAACCACTGAACAGAGGTAACTCAGCATCGCTCTATATGACCTGGCAGGAACAGCGCGATTTTATTAAAACAGCATTAGGGCCTAAATTTGCAGATGCAAATCTGAAAACTAAAATTATAGTATTCGATCACAATTTCAATTATGATAATATTCCGGATCAGCAGGGATATCCGTTACGCATCTACGAAGATGCGGATGCAGCCAAATACATTGATGGAGCTGCGTACCATGCTTACGGAGGAAGCAGTACGGAGTTGACACGTGTTCACAACTCAAATCCGAATAAAAATCTGTATTTCACCGAAATGTCAATAGGAACCTGGAACTACACTTTCGACGGAGATCTGATGTGGACGATGAAAGAGATTGGAATCGGAGCATTGAATCGATTCAGTAAGGCGGTGATTGTGTGGAACTTTATGCTCGATGACAAGCGGGGACCTAACCGTCCCGGTGGATGCACCACCTGTTTCGGAGCTGTGGATATCAACTCATCCGATTATAAAACGCTCGACAGAAAATCACATTATTACTTTATCGGACACATGTCGAAAGTGCTTCACAGTGGTTCAACACGGATTGGAACTTCGGGATATATGCCTGCAGGTGTAATTGCTACTGCTGTGGTCAATCCAAACGGAACTTACGGAATTGTTCTTCAAAATGACAATTCCACTTCCGTACAGATGACTATTGATGATGGCAATCACCATTTTGACGTCACTTTACCGGCTAAAAGTCTGACCTCTTGTAACTGGAAGAAATAAAAAAGATATTTATATTCATCTGATAATCAATAATTTTATTACAAATCTTTAAAAACAAAAAATTTATGAAAAAACACTATTCTTTAATTTTGCTGGCTGTGTTATTATCAGCTGCAACAATGAGTTATGCTAATCAGACAGTAAAACTCAGGGTACAGGTACCGGCACAAACAGTTGTATGCTATGCCACAGGAGGATTTAACGGATGGAATACATCTGCCACTCCGATGACAAAAGTTTCTGACTCTCCGAAAATCTTTGAAGCAGATATTTCTGTACCCGACAATGTGGATGCAGGATATGGATTCAAATTCCTGGCCGGACCCGACTGGAAATACGAACAAGGTGATCCGTCAGCCGACTTTACTTACGGAGCTGTGGGTTGGACCGGAGCTGTGGTCAATTCATTTAAACAATACTTCACACCGATGACACCGCGTGATATCAAAGTGAATGTACTTGTTCCTTCTACTACATTATTCTGCTATATCACCGGAACATTTGCCAATTGGGAACAACCTACAAAACAAATGACCTTCGTAAGTCAAGATCAGGATGGCAAAGTGTATACTTACACTATTCCAAATATCGATCCTCAGCTGCTTGAATTCAAATTTGCATCGGGTCCAAGCTGGGCTTATGAACAGACTCAGGGTAACTTTACCTATTTGGGCAACGGAGGTGACAACAATGAAGTAAGCGTGGTTTGCTCCGGATTCAAAGCAATTTACGATCCTGTAAACGTCGGAGATATCACCGTGAATATCACATCAGTTCCGGCAGGAACAGACAGTGTGTATCTGGTAGGCAGTTTCAAGAACGGATGGAAACTGGAAGAAGCTATCCCAGCAACTAAAAACAACGACGGTTCTTTCACTGCCGTAATCACTCAGGTAGCTGATGTGGAATTCAAATGCTGGAACCGCAGAGACTGGGCTTATGAAGAATGCCAGCCTGACGGCAGCAATATCCCTAATCGTCAATACAAGTTCAAAGATACTCCTGTAGCGAATATTACGATTGCAAAATGGAAAAAGATGGCTACCGGAATCGACGAATTGAAATCCGATTTTACATATCCGGTATCTGTTTCTGACAGGAAAGTAACTGTTGATGGAGTGGTTTCAGGTGTAAGTCTTTACAATATCAGCGGACAACTTATTCAGAATTTCAAAGGAAACGGAAAATTTGTGAGCCGTCCTCTGACAAGCGGAGTTTATATTCTTCAGGTTGACAATACTGAAAGAAAAGTGATGGTTGATTAATTCTGCTTTTTTTATAACCAGAAAAGACCGTAAGCCATCAGGCTTACGGTCTTTTTTTTATTTCAGCTTTATTCAAAGTAACTGAATATCAGCAATCAAATCTGCTGAGTTTTTTTTATCCCGCCCACCCTTCTCTGTCCAGATTACGATAATTGATAGCTTCGGCAATGTGCTGAGAAAGTATATTTTCGCAGTCGTCCAGATCGGCAATGGTACGCGATACCTTCAGGATTCGATCGTAAGCCCGGGCAGAAAGATTGAGCCTGTTCATGGCATTTTTGAGCAGTTCGCTGCCTTCCTTGTCGGGTTGAGCATACGTACGAAGCAGCTTCGACGACATCTGTGCATTGCAATACACCCCGTCAACATCCCTGAATCGCAGTTCCTGTATTTCGCGCGCTTTCACCACTCTTTTTCGTACTTCGTTGCTGCTTTCGGATTCTTTCAGTTCCGACATTTTTTCGAACGGAACGGGAATGATTTCGATGTGGATATCAATGCGGTCGAGCAAAGGACCCGAAATCCGGCTCAGGTATTTCTGAACAAGCCCGGGTGCACATACGCATTCGCGGGTAGGATGATTGTAATAGCCGCACGGGCAAGGATTCATAGAAGCTACAAGCATAAAACTGGCCGGATATTCAATGGCAAATTTTGCCCTGGAAATACATATTTTCCGGTCTTCCAGCGGTTGACGCATCACTTCGAGCACCGTTCGTTTGAATTCCGGTAGTTCGTCAAGAAAAAGCACTCCGTTGTGTGCCAGCGATATTTCACCCGGCTGGGGGAAAGTGCCTCCACCAACGAGTGCTACATCAGAAATGGTATGGTGCGGACTCCGGAATGGCCGCTGTGAGATAAGCGATGTATTGCTATCAATATTTCCGGCTACAGAATGAATCTTGGTTGTTTCAAGCGCCTCGTGGAGTGTGAGTGGAGGCAGAATAGTCGGGATTCGTTTGGCAAGCATTGATTTACCTGCACCCGGAGGTCCTACCATGATGATATTGTGCCCTCCGGCAGCCGATACTTCCAGCGCACGTTTCACATTTTCCTGCCCTTTCACATCGGCAAAATCAATTTCCGCTAAATTCAAATGCTGATAAAATTCATCACGGGTATTCACCACGGTAGGTTCGAGCGAGGACTTTCCTTTGAAAAAATCAATCACCTCCGTAATATTCTCCACACCATACACATCCAGATTATTTACTACGGCAGCTTCGCGGGCATTCTGTTTGGGCAGAATAAAACCTTTGAACTTATCTTCGCGGGCTTTGATGGCTATTGGGAGCACTCCCTTGATGGGTTGTAATCCGCCATCGAGGGACAATTCGCCCATTATCACGTATTTTTCGAGTTCTTCAGAAGGTATTTTCTCAGATGCAGCCATTATACCGATGGCCAGGGGCAAATCATAAGCCGAACCTTCTTTCCGGATATCGGCAGGTGCCATATTCACAATCACCTGCTTGCGTGGCAGATCGTATCCGTTGTACTTCAGTGCCGATACGATACGTTCGTGACTTTCCCTGACGGCATTATCGGGCAACCCGACTATCATAAACCGAATACCCTGCCCTACATTCACTTCTATGGTTACAATAGTGGCATTTATTCCCTGTACAGCAGCTCCAAATGATTTTACAAGCATATTAATTTCCGGTTGTGATGTTTAGGTGTAAAACATGAATTACTATAACTGGCAAAGAGGAGAACTTAATTGTTTATGTTGTTGAACCGAAACCTGTCTGACGGGAAAACACGCTCCCAGATATTGTTTTTTGTCTTTTTAGGTTTGTCGTTATTGATGTGTGCACTTAAAGTAAACATTTGTTCGAAATAAACCTTTCCATCCGAAAAATGGGCGCGTGCTGCAAGCTGACCTTTAATATGATCATTATTTATGAAATTCCAGTACACTTTATTCTGCATGTAGCTTTCTGCACGGAGAAACGGATTTCCCCAGTACAGATTATTGGCATGGCGGTAATACAATACCATGCGTGGTTGTCCGTAATAGAGGGTGTTTTCGGTTCCGAAGCCACGATAGTCGAATTCCACACGGGCTACGCCTCCGGTAGGTGTACCGTAGTTGTTCATATCTACTCTGTCACGTTCAAAGCCTGAAAGCAGTCCCACAGAAACGAGCAATTTATTGATACCGCTTCGGTTGGAATAGTTGACTCCACCCGACAACTGACCGAGCAGATAATCCGAAACCGTTAGTCCCCGCGGATTGGGGCGGGTAATGGAATAATGAAACATATAGGACTGAAAATCGGCAAAAAACAATTTTCCGAATTTTTTGTAACCCGAAGCGCCAATGAAGAAAGTCTCACGCTCAGTTGCGCTTTGCAACCCGGTCCAGTCCAGCCAGAGTTTAACGAACTGATTTTCGTTTCCTTTCCTGAAATACATGCCTTCCATGGTGTGTCTGTAATACTTTATGGAATCCTGAAAGAAAAAATCGGAATAATCGTCGAGCAAATCGTGACGATGGAATGATCCTACTTTCAACAGTGTATTTTCATCTTTCAGCTGATAATATGCCAGCAAATGAATATCGTTTACAAGTTTATCGGCTCCCAGACTTCTCATAGCATCTACACCTCCCACAATGTAATGCTTGTCATCAAACTTCCAGCCAATTTCCTGAGTGAGTGTTACACCGGCCATCGTCTGATCAATAGCCAGTGGCGACTTTGCAAATTCATTGTTATCAAAGAAAAAGTTCAGTTCCGAATTCCATTTCAACTCCTGTGAGAACAAAAACAGCGGCGAAATAAGGCCGATAAGTAATAATTTGTGGAATTTCATAATTCTATACGATTGATTATTTATTCAGATAAAAAATTTAAAGGAATCATTAGAAAGGTACTTACTGTGTCCACTCTAATGATGATGCCCTCCGGTAAGGCTAAAATAGTACATTAGTGCTAATCCAAGTAAAACAAAAACACTGTGAATGAACCATTTGCCTTTCGCTGTATTCTTGAGCACTTCAGGCAATAAACTGGTGGCAGCCAGGTAGATAAATCCTCCTGCAGCTACGGGCAGCACATAAACGGAGAAATGCTCTATTTCATGCCCAAACCACAATGCAAGCAATGTACCCAGAATGGCCGATGTAGCTACCAGAAAATTGTAGAAAAGTGCTTTTTTCTTCGAAAAACCGGCTTTCAACAGGATTCCGAAATCACTTATTTCCTGCGGAATTTCGTGGAGAATTACCGTGATAGTGGTAGCCAGACCCAGTTCGGGCGAAAACATCCAGGCAGCGCCTATCAGAATTCCATCGGTAAAATTATGAATCCCGTCGGCGTAAAGGCTCAGATAGCCGTAAGGTTTTACCCTGAACGAAACAGCCGGATTGGCTGCCTGATGCGTGTGGAGCAACTGCTCGACCAGAAAAAACAGCATAAAACCGGCAATAATCAGCCAGGAAGTCAGTTTGGGAGATTCAATATGAAAATACGATTCGGGTACCAGATGAAAAAAAGCATTTCCGAGCAATGCTCCTACCGAAAAACAAACCAGCAGAAGCAGTATTTTCTGCAGTTTTTCTGTTTTTAATGCAAATAATGAAACACCTATCAGCGAAATGATGCTTACAGCTATTGTACTTATCAGGGCATTCAACCAGATTTTATCCATTTTTTTTTATTTAACTTACAAAAGTATGTAAAAATTATCAAAATTAGTTCAAATATCAGCAAAAAAGACTGTCTGAGTTTTCAGTACAGTCTTCATCAGGGTGATTACAGCACATTTATAAAGAACCGGAAAAAAACGTTTTAACTTCCCGATGTCAGTTTTTTCAAATGTATATCTTGCTTTTCCTTTAAAATCAAATCAGTATCCGGATGGAAATTAATCTTGTTTTTGAAGTAAAACGGTAGCATAAGCTGCCATACCTTCCTGTCTGCCGACGAATCCCATTTTTTCGTTTGTAGTAGCTTTGATTGAAATATCATCCACATTGACCTGCATCACTTCGGCGAGTGTTTTTTGCATAGCAGGAATATACGGATTCAGCTTTGGCTGCTCAGCCACTACGGTGCAGTCGGCGTTGCCAAATTCCCATCCTTTTTCCCTGATGAGCAGCATGGTATGGTGTAAAAGGATTTTACTGTCTATATTTTTGAATTCGGAGGCATTGTCCGGGAAATGAAAACCGATATCGCGCATGTTGGCCGCTCCCAGTAGTGCATCGCAAAGTGCGTGAATAAGCACATCGGCGTCAGAATGTCCCAGCAAACCCGGCTGATAATCCAACTTGATTCCACCCAGCCAAAGTTCGCGTCCGGCAGCAAACGCATGTACATCATATCCAAATCCTACTCTAAGTTTCATAAGGTAAATATCTTTATTTCAAAAGTAAAATTGCATTGCAACCAAAAACAGTATATAAAACAAAAAAGACTGTAGCTGGTTCAAAGCAAACAGTCTTTTTGAAGAAAAAAAAGTATGCATTAACGCATCAGATTCTGTAAACCATTCAGGTCGAAACCGAGCGTAAAGCGGAGTGTTTGGTCCAGCGGATTGGATTGTGCTGCAGAAATCAGATAAGCAGCATCAAGCTGGAACATGTTCAATTTGAATCCGACGCCGGCAGTGAAGTATTTGCGGTTTCCTTTCATGGCGTTCTCATTAAAATATCCGCCACGTACGAAAAACTGATTGTTGTATGCGTATTCGGCCCCAACCGACCACATGATTTCCTTTAGTTCTTCGGAAGATCCACCGGGAGCATCGCCAAACGATTTGAAAATACCTGCAATGGGTCCTGTTTCGTAGTAGGCAGTACGGCGGGCCTCATAATCGGTATCGCTCTCGCCTTCGAGCCTTTTGATGGGAGTAGGAACCAGCAGTTTGTTAATGTCTGCACTGATGGATATTTTGTTGTAATCATCAAAAGGATAATCAAACGATCCACCAAGTTTCAGATTAGTAGGGATAAAAATGCTGGTCAGATTCTGATCATACGAGATTTTGGAACCGATATTGGAGATATTCAATCCAAAAGCGAGATTGGCATCGCCGGTCGACATTTCGATGGGAGTGCGGTAATATGTGGCCACATCGGCTGCAATAGCATTTCCGGGATACATCGGATCTGCCGAATTGTTGATTCCGTTGTTCAAGTCCGAACGGATATACCTGAAAGCAACAGCAGCCGACCATTTTTCTGAAAGCAGACGGGAGTAAGCCAGGTCAAAAGCCAGTTCGTTCGGATGGGCAGTACCGTAGTCATCTTCGGGTCTTTCACCGGTGAGTTTGATTTCACCAAGGGAGAAAAAGCGAAGAGATGCACTTACCGATTGCTGTTCGTCAAACTTCCAGTAACCGGCTGCGTAGAGCAAATTAATATCGCTCACGAGTTTACTCAGCCAGGGAGTATATGAGAACGAGAAACCGGCCGGGCTCTCCATAAAAGCGTATTTGGCAGGATTCCAGTGTTGAGAATTAATATCCGGAGTGGTAGCAGCTCCCACATCGCCCATACCGCCTCCACGTGAATCGGGAGTAATGGTTAACGAAGGAACGCCAGTAATCAGCGGATTCAGTTGTTCGTTTGGCTCAACCTGAGCAAATACCGATAATGAGATAAGAAAAGTGGTTAGTAATACTAAAAAAGTCTTTTTCATTCTTTATGATGGTTTAAAATTTATCTGTATTGTTTTTTTATCCTGTTTTTTTTTATGCCATTGCTGGATTAATAATTTAAACTCATGAAAAATTATTTTATTGCCCGAGCACGATTATTTTATTCGCTTTTGAAGTCTGCTCACTGTTGTTTGTTTTGATCGAGATGCGGTACAGATATACACCGGCTTGCACCTTTTTACCGGTGCTGTCTTTCAAATCCCATTTAAGGTTTTCTGCACTGTTTTGTCTTACAGAAATGATCAGCCTGCCCGAAATATCGAAAATATCCAGTGTGGTTTCCAGTATCACCTGCGGACGGTCGTGTTCTATTACGAAACTGGTACCCGTTCGAACCGGATTAGGATAATTATACACACTGAATAACTCGGGAATCAGTCCGGGCACAACTTCAAAATCTAACGTTGCCGTAGTTGAATTGTTCAGCAAATCCCAGCAAAAGAAGGTAATTGTGTGTTTTCCGGCGGACATCTGAGGCAGTTTCATACGTACGGTACCTTCCTGGTAGCTGCCTGTCTCGGCTTCAAAATTATCGTTCAGCGTATAGGAAGTCAGCGGATTACCGTCGATTACCAACCTCATATCGTGTCCGATACCGCTACCTACCGTATTGATTCCGTTTTTATCCGAAACTCGGGCTACAAACATCGGAGTTTCATTCACTTTTCCGGCCGGAGTGAAGTTGGGTGTGTTTAGATACATTGTTACTGCCGGACCTTCGTTATCCTGAATAAAATCCGGAGTTGATCCTCCTACCGTGAAATTTTCATAAAATCCCTGAGCTTCTCTGTCTGAATTTGAATCAGATGCATAGTAGTTTATTCTCCCCGAACCGTAATTATAGCGTATGTCACGTGGAATCATGGCCGTAAAAGTAAACACTCCGTCGGTGATATTTGCTTTTCCGGAGTAAAGCAAATTGGGTCTGTCTTCATAAGTAATGCTTCCCGCCTTATCGTTGTCCAGCGTGGTAATTTTCTGCATTTTGTCGTAAATGGATATCTCAAGTTTACCGTTAAAGTCTGTTACCTTGTTATTGTTGTCGTCAACAATGTATCCCTGAAACTTATTGACAGAAAGCGCTTTGAGCGTATCGGAGTTTGATACTGTTTTATCGTTGATTTTTTCGGTGATAACCCTGTATCCGGTTGGATAAGTGAGTCTTAAAGCAGGATCGCCAAAGAGCATGTACGACAATTTATTAATTTCGGTACCTGTCTGGTTTTTTGATTTGAATACAGCATCGCCCAGGCGGGGATATTTTCCATTGTTTTTCTCAAAAAGGTCCAGTGTGAAAAACCGGTTCAGTCTTTCGTTTTGCGAAGCGTAAACCGTGCGTGCTGCTGAGAAAAGCGCAATTCCACCTCCTGCAGGATTCAGGAGTACGTATTCACCGGCCGAAATATTTTTGACGTCGAACAGCACGAAATCGCAGGTAGCAGCTACCCACAAGGGCAATTTGGTGTTATACATGTTTTTCACATCGTCGGCCAGCAATACTTTTTCTTTTGTCCAGCCATTTTCACTGGCATGTCCGGTGAAATTGAGCATCAGCAGCCCCGTATTGATCAGGTTATGCAGTTTTGTAGTAGCCAGTGGATAGGTATCGCCGCTGGCCGAGGTTTCCTGAAGGTATGCATCAAGGTAAATTTTATTAAACTGAAATCCCTGATTATTCTTTTTTAGTGATTGCGCAATACTATCAGCCTGACGCATGTGAAGCGCTCCGTCTTCATCGTCGGCAAGAAAACAGAGCTGGTTTTTCCAGTTTCCCCGAATTTCATTTTTCATGTATGCAATGGTTTTATTCACCACATCATCGGCCTGCTGGCTTGTTGCCACCGGAAATCGTCCGATGCCGATATCAAGCAGGTTGGCCGGAGGATACAGCCCTTCCTTGTCGTCCAGAAAACCAAAATAATCATCGGTTACATAAGACTTTACGATATCCAGTGACATATCTGCCTGATAGGTAATGACCAGGTTGTCGCCTGAGTTATTTATTATTCCGCGATTGTCGTACGAGCCTCTCCCGAAGAGCAACAGGTACTTTGGCATGGCTGAAGCATCCGCTGCGGCTAATGCCCTGTCGTAAAACATTTTCATTGCCCACCGGTAGGCCGAAGCATCGGGTGTACCGGATGAAAATTCGTTGTACACCTGATCCGTTGTCATCACATTGACTCTGAGATTATCCATCTGCCGGTGTGCATTGGCCAGTTTTTCGGCCTGAGGCACGAAAGTTGGATGTGTGATTATGACCATTTCGGCAGCCTGCATACCGTGAATATCCTGATTGGCTACAGTTCCTGCCGGTGTGGGCTCAAGTGTAAATGAAGCTTTGGCAGTGGGGTCAATGGCAAGATATTCTTTCAGCGTTTCGCCAGAATCGGTAAATTCGAGTACATCTCCGCTTCGGGCAGCTACGATTCGTTTCACGTTAGCCGGATCGGTTATATCCCACACCTGAACGTTGGCATTGACTCCCGAAATCCGGTACCGGTTGTAAACGAATGAATTCAGGTTATCGGTATTTCTGAAAAACAGCACCGCCCCATTCATCACCAGTTTCCGGCGGGCATTCACTTCCAGATAATTGAGATATCCTCTGGCCGATAAGTTGGGTTTGGAATACGTTAAGGTAAATTCAGCTTTTGAATTCGGATTGGTAACCGGGAAAGTAAGTGTGGCGTTAGCTTCTTTACCTATTTCGTAATTGTCTCCGCTCTTTCTGGAAACTGAAAAAGATAATTCCTGCGCTCCGTTGAGTTTCAGAACGAAACCGGATGTTTCGGTCGAAGTGGCTGCTACATCTACTCTTGCCTTTACATTGCCGGCAGCCATGTTCGGAAAATCAAAACTAAAATTATAGGAAGTTGTATTCTCAAAAATTTCTCCGTAAAATACCTTTCCGGTTTTTGCCAGGTTGTATTTTTCCACTTCATGAAGCTGATAATCCGTAAATTCAGTCACTTCAGCCACTTCGGTTCCTGCAGGAACTGTAATGGCAGCATCCTGAATTTTCTTACCCTGGCCTGCATCTGAAGTAATGAAGTAATATCCTTCGTTGGCATAATGATTGAGGGTATGGGTAAACATGGATCTGGGCTGATCATACCTCCACTTTACCAAACCCTGACCGTAGAAGAGGATGTAATCACCTGCGTTAAACACACCATCGGCCCCCTTTTCCATCCACACGGCCACTTCAGGCAGATCATCCGGTTTTGGCTTTGTGAAATCCTGATCAAGCAAGGCACCGCCGTAACCGAAAACCCTGACATTAGCCGAATTTACTCCCATCGAATTAAGGGCCTCGTAGGTTAGTTTATATATTCCGGTTTCTTTAATTTTTACTTTTACGAATTTTCCCGATGCTAAAACAGAAGATGCTGCATACGAGTGCATTACAGGTGAGAAAATTCGGGATGGTTTTGGTTGTTTTACGATCTGAAGATTAAATCTACTCACTTTCATCACCTTATTATCTTTCATTACGAAAGGCAAAATTTGGATATTCAGATAAGTTGTCCCCCGCTCGTATCCATTGAATGTATTCACCTCAATAGTCTGCGGAATGGCATTTCGGGCAACTATTTTTTCTTCTTCGGCTGTAAGCGGTATAAACTCCGCATTTTCAACCGATACCTGGTAGCCGGCATTTTCATCAGCTATTATTCTCTCTGCAAAGTGCGGAAGATCCGTTTCGGAAGGATATTGAGCCTGATCAAAAGATAATACCTGCTTCACATGTGTACCTGCTTTCCAGGTTTCAACGCGTGACCATTTTATTTCATATTTTGAGACAAAAGGATTCAGGGCGGTGGATGCAAAGGCAACACATGTGATTAAAGCTATGGTAATGAGAAATTTAAACTTCATAGTAGGGTGAATAAAAAAACGAATAAAAAGCTAACATCTATAACGACAATCATGTGTATTTATTATTGCGCAGTCAGCTTCTTACTTCACGTAAAAATCGAACATTTTTTTGTTGAAAATGTAACCTTCCAGCCTGTTGCCAATGCTCACTCTGCCTACTCCGGCAGGAGTACCCGTAAAGAGTATGTCGCCAATTTTCAATGTAAAAAAACGGCTCACGTAAGCAATCAGTGTATCTATTTCAAAAATCATGTCGGCTGAATTTCCCTGTTGTACAGTCTGGCCGTCCATATCGAGGTGAAAGTGGATATTCTGCAGATTGCCTAATTCACTTTTGGGTATGAAATCGCCAATAACAGCCGAATTATCAAAAGCCTTGCATATTTCCCAGGGTTTGCCTTCCTTTTTGAGACGTCTCTGTATATCGCGTGCTGTAAAATCCACACCCAGGCCTATTTCATCGTAGTAGCGGTGTGCAAATTTTGGAGCAATGTTTTTGCCGATGCGGTTAATTTTCACAATCAGTTCTGTTTCATAATGTACTTCATCGCTGAAATCGGGGATAAAAAACGGTTTGTTATTTCGCAGAGCAGCTGTGTCGGGTTTCATAAATACCACCGGCTCGGTGGGGTTCACACTGTTCAGTTCCTTATTGTGCTCCACGTAATTTTGTCCTATGGCAAATATCTTCATTGGTACTTTCTATTATTTATTGCTTTCGCTAAGTTCATTCAACCGATTGAACATCACTGCCAGATGTGCATATATGGAAGTATTCTGTACGATAATATTTTCAGGTACCCGAATGCGGAAAGGTGTAAAATTCCAGATTGCCTGTATGCCTCCATCTATCATTATATCGGCAGTTTCCTGCGCTTTATCAACAGGAACTGTAAGAATTCCGATATTTACTCCCGTTTGTTTCTGAAGCGATGCAAAACGTTCGATGTGATGAATCGGTATCCGGTTAATACTGGTACCTGCCAGTTCAAACTTTACATCGAAACCCGCCACAATTTCCAGCCCAAACTGGCTTAATCCATTGTCGTGCATCAAAGCACCTCCCAGACTCCCCACTCCGAACAGATATGCTTTGTGTGACTTGGTAAATCCCAAAAACCTCTCCAGTACATCCACCAGCTCGTTCACATCATATCCTACACGGGTTCTACCCGATATCTGTACAAACGACAGGTCTTTGGCCACTTTCGAAGCATCAACAGCAATGTTGCCGGCTATTTGTGTGGACGACAGGAAAGTTTCTCCCGATTGCTGTACAAGCTGCGCATAAGCCAGATACCAGGGCAATCGCCGGAGAGTTGGTTCCGGAACATTGTATATTGTCTGTGGCATTATTTGGTTTATTTTCAAGATTTAAACTACAAAATTAATTATTTTTTTTGTAAAAATATCAGTTTTATTCCGCTTCATACACCAAACAAACCTTAAAATATTAAAAATGACAATTTTGCCAGGAAAAATGAAATGTTGTCATACAAAACAACTTTTACTCGGAAATTTCTGGTCATTTTGTCCGATTATCAGAATGGTAAGCTATTTGAAGCATATCGAATAAAATTAATTCATAAAAAAACCACATATGAACTTCAATAATTTTACCACAAAATCGCAGGAAGCCGTTCAGCAGGCAATTGACCTTGCTCAGGCAAAATCGCAGCAAATCATCGAACCAGCTCACCTCCTGATGGGTGTAATGATGAAAGGTGAAGATGTCGTTCAGTTTTTGTTTGGAAAAACGGGCATTCAGCCGTCTGTTATTCAATCGGCTGTAGAGCAGATTATTGCAGGCTATCCGCGCGTTTCGGGAGGAGAACCGTATTTTTCACGCGAAACCAATGAGGTGCTTCAAAAAGCGATAGATTACTCCTCCAGGGCCGGAGATCAGTTTGTAACGCTCGAATATATCTTATTTGCCCTGCTGCATGTAAATTCTCAGGTTTCGAAGCTGCTAAAAGATGCCGGTGCTACCGAAAAAGACCTGCAGACAGCCATTAACGAACTCCGGAAAGGAGCTAAAGCCAGCTCATCGTCAGCCGAAGAAACGTATAACTCACTGAATAAATACGCCATCAACCTCAACGAACAGGCTCGTGCCGGAAAACTCGATCCGGTCATCGGCCGCGATGAGGAAATCCGCCGTGTACTTCAGATACTGAGCAGAAGAACCAAAAACAACCCGATCCTGATTGGTGAACCGGGAGTGGGGAAAACAGCCATTGCTGAAGGTCTGGCACATCGTATTGTCAGAGGCGACGTACCGGAAAATCTGAAATCAAAACAAGTATTCTCACTGGATATGGGAGCACTTGTAGCAGGTGCTAAATACAAGGGTGAATTCGAAGAAAGACTGAAATCGGTGGTGAACGAGGTAATCCGGTCTGAAGGTGAAATTATTCTTTTCATCGATGAAATTCATACCCTGGTAGGTGCCGGAAAAAGCGAAGGAGCCATGGATGCTGCCAATATACTGAAACCTGCGCTGGCACGCGGCGAACTGCGGGCTATCGGTGCTACCACGCTTGACGAATATCAGAAATACTTCGAAAAAGACAAGGCACTCGAACGCCGTTTTCAGATTGTGATGGTCAACGAGCCCGACATTCAGTCGGCTATTTCAATACTTCGCGGTCTGAAAGAGCGCTATGAAAATCACCACAAGGTACGCATAAAGGATGATGCCATCATTGCTGCGGTGGAACTGTCGAACCGGTACATCACAGACCGGTATCTGCCTGATAAAGCCATTGACCTGATGGATGAATCGGCAGCAAAGCTCCGCATGGAAGTAGATTCGGTGCCTGAAGATCTGGACAAGATTCAACGAAACATCAAACAGCTCGAAATAGAACGCGAAGCCATCAAACGTGAAAATGATGTGAAAAAACTCGAAAACCTGAATGCTGAAATTGCAAACCTGAAAGAAGAAAGTTCAATTCTGAAAGCAAAATGGTCGTCGGAAAAAGCACTGGTGGAGAAAATTCAGCAAACAAAAATTGAAATTGAGAATCTGAAATACGAAGCCGAGAAAGCCGAACGTGAAGGTGACTACGGCAAAGTAGCCGAAATAAGGTATGGAAAAATAAAATCTGCTGAAGAACAAATAACACAATTTCAACAGGAATTAGTGGCCATTCAGGGCAATAACGCCATGATAAAGCAGGAAGTGGACAATGAGGACATAGCAGATGTGGTAAGCAGGTGGACGGGCATTCCGGTTAGCAAAATGCTTCAGAGCGAAAAATCTAAATTGCTCCACCTGGAAGATGAACTTCATAAACGGGTAGTAGGTCAGGATGAAGCCATCGCTGCTGTTTCGGATGCTGTAAGGCGAAGCCGTGCGGGATTGAACGACCCCAGACGGCCTATTGGCTCCTTTATTTTTCTCGGAACTACCGGGGTTGGAAAAACAGAGCTGGCTAAAGCCCTGGCCGATTACCTCTTCGACGACGAGAACATGATGACCCGTATTGACATGAGCGAGTATCAGGAAAAATTCTCGGTTACACGTCTTATCGGATCACCTCCGGGGTACGTAGGTTATGAGGAAGGAGGACAACTGACCGAAGCCATACGCCGGAAGCCCTATTCGGTAGTGCTTTTCGACGAGATAGAAAAAGCACATCCGGATGTATTCAACGTACTGTTACAGGTGCTGGACGATGGCCGGCTCACGGACAACAAAGGGCGTGTGGTAAACTTCAAAAACACGATTATTGTAATGACTTCCAACATCGGATCGCAAATGATACGCGAAAATTTTGAGAGAATAAATGACCTTAACCACGATGAAATAGTAGAACAGACCAAAAACGAGGTAATGAACCTGCTGAAAAAAGTGGTTCGTCCTGAATTTCTCAACCGGATAGATGAAATCATCATGTTTGCTCCGCTCAACGAAAAGCAAATTGCCGAAATTGTTAAAATACAATTGAACAATATTTCCAACATGCTGGCAGATAATGGCGTCAGAGTGCAGGTAACCGATCGGGCGCTGGAATTCATTTCTCGCGAAGGGTATGATCCGCAATTCGGAGCCCGCCCAGTAAAAAGAGCCATTCAGCGATACATCCTGAACGATCTTTCGAAAGAGATAATCAGCGGGAAACTGGATAACGAAAAAGTAATTACAGTGGATTATCGGGATAACAAGCTCGTATTTACAAACTGATGCAAAACGCAGGAGATAAATGGCACCTGTTACATCCGCTGATGATTTATTGAGCAAAGGGGAAAAGTTGTTTGGTAAAAAAACTGTTCCATTCAACAAACAAAACAGAGGCTGCTTCTACTACGGGGCACCCTCTGTTATTAATTTTTAATCTCCGGATTCGGAAACATCGTTAACCGGTTTATTGAATGCTGTCGGGCGCTACGGTCGGTTGAGCATCACTTGCCTGGTCAGTATTACCCATTTCGTCAAGTTCTTCCAGTTCCTGCTGAGCTTCTTCGGTTGACTGAATTTGTTCCTGAAGAAATACCTGGTCATTTTCTGCCTCGTTTTTCACAAATATTACCTTTCCCAAAGCAACTACAAACAGAGCTATGGCTGTAATCATCAGCCATTTTGGCATTTTTCTCAGAGCCGGTTCGGATTTTACAAAGGCCAGGATACCACCTGCCAAAGCCAAACCTGTGGGAAGTAATGCTATAGTTCCCATCGGGAGAATGACAAAGATGAGACTAAAAACCAGAAAAAAAATGGTAAGAATAATTAAGAATTTTCTCATACGTAAATATGTAAATTAATTGACAATTGCATTGGTTAATTTTACCTGACCCGTACCCACAGGTATGCTGAACTGTATCAAAACAGGAATTCTGTTGGTATCGGCAGTCATCCAGAACACGTTTTTGTCATTGCCGCGCAGTGCTTTTGTGTTGGCAGCTATAGAAAGTTTGTAACATTCCTTTGTGCCGAGATTTCCCAGATTTTTGAGGGTCTCTTTTCCCATGAATTTTACCGATGCAGGAAATTCCTTGTTGTCGAAAGCGATTACAAAAGTGATAATCTGACCGGCTCTTATCTTGTTGAAATCCATTTTCCGCAACCGCAGAACAGCCGTGACGATATCGTTGGTGGAAGCTCCTACGGGAAATGTTTTAGTCACCTCAGGGCTACCCATTCTGGTCGAAGTGCTTGTTACTTTTCCGTTGCTGAACACGTATTTTTCCGTTTTGCGGTAATTTCCTTCCAGTGTATTTCGTTTGTACATCGAAGGTTTATACGTCACCGGATCAACATATGATTCATACAAATCCCTGATTTTGAAAAAGGTATCCCACTTGGTATAAGTAGTGGCAATGAGGCTGCTGTGAATAAAGGTCTTTTTACTTGTAGTTATGGGTTTTGTCTGTATGGTTATCTGTGCAAACTGAGTCATCAGCCCGCTCATATTGTAAGATCCAACGTACACAAATTTTTCGTTTTTAATGTTCTGAGCGTTGGATATTCCCGTAAAAATGAAAACTGCGATAATTAAAAAGAATTTTTTCACCTTGATAAAAATTATTTTTTGTTTATTAGATAGTTTATTATTTTTTTCAGATTGTCAATGAGATATACCATTATCAATGCCAGCAGCGAGCCAATAAATATACTGTAAACACCGTATTTTATCCTTCCGTTTATCGGCACCGGATTCACAATCAGACCGGCAGGAAAATCTACGGGCTTTTTATATAACACCAAACTATTTGTATTTATATTGCGAAGTTCCTGTAAACTAAGAATGTCATTGTAAAACAGTTGTTTTCTTTGTTCTCCTACAATCAGGTTATTGTTTTCAAGACTGATTTTCTTATCCGAATCCTTGAAATAGGAAAGATTTGCCAGGCTGTCAAGTCTTTGTATTTCGGTATCACACAAACGGATTTTATTTTCTATTCCTGTTTTTGTACTTTCAAATTCGCTTTTCAGCATCGGATTGTTGTTGAAATAATTAAGCAGTGCATCCTGGAATATTCTAATTTGCGTAGGTTTCAGGGTTTGAACTTGAATAAAAATGTGATTTCTCATAATCAGATTCATCGTATCCTTAAGCGAATGGCTATTATCAAAATCTACCATATCAGGCGTATTGTCATCCAGGTAGTCGATTACATTGTAACTTTCGAGTTTTACAATATTCTCTGCCACACTGTCGGGTATTCCAAGCACCGTAGCAAGGTTCATGGAGCTGAATGTAGTTGATTTTTTAGGAATGAGTGAGTTCTGAAGCTGACGAAAAACTTCCTTTACAGTAGAATTCTCACATCCGTAAAGCATGGCCATTGCATTGGCTTCGTATCTTCTTACAGACGGACGAGCCAGATACTGTCCGGCTACCACACTCAGCAGTAGCACTATAGCAGAAACCACCCAATGCTTGAATGCCAGCTGTAATAAAAAACCAACAAACCTGATCAGCCTTGCGGTTACTTTCTTAATCCATTTGCCCAGCAGATTCAATAACTCGATCAAGTTCATTTCTTTAGAATTTTTGTCATCCATACGTATTATATTTTAAGTATTTCAATTAAATTGCTGCAATTCGTCATTCTCTGTTTCATCCTCTTCGGCCATATCCGATAATTCGTTATCGTTGTCATCATCTTCCTCCCAAACTTTTACGGGCTTTTGAGGGCCCTGCTTTCTGTAAGCAAACGCAAGCAGCGTACCGCTTACTGCACCGGCCAGATGACCTTCCCAAGACACCGGATCAAACTTCTGCCACGGGAACAAATGCCATACGTTATTACCGTAAAGGAAAACGACAATAAGAGCTATAGCAATTAGCGGAACATGTTTTCTGATGATTCCGCTGAAAAAAAGAAAAAAGGTCAGTGAGTAAATCACACCGCTCAATCCGATGTGCCAGTTATCGCGTCCGATTACCCACAGCAAAAGTCCGCTTATAATAACGGATAAAACCACTATTTTATTGGCTATCTCGCTGTAAAAATAATACAAAGTAGTACTCAGCACAAAAAAAGAAACAATATTATTAAGTAAATGTGTCACATCGGCATGTATAAAAGGCATCGAAAAGATGTTTATAATCGTTTTCGGCTCGCCCGGAAATACTCCTCCCCGACTGAAATCGATTCCCATTGCCCTTTCAAAAACAAAAACCAGAATAACAAAAAAACATATGATGAGTGGAAAAAACACGGCATAATATATTTTTTTCTTTTCGTGAACGCCAGATTCCATATACCTTTTTTATATTTTCCACAAAAATAAGGATAAAAATACTAATACAGGTCAATGCCATCAATTTGATTTCACACATTAACAAAAAGTCACTTACAAATTCACGTGATAGCATGAAATTTAAGACAAATGAAAAACTAAAAATTAAATACGTAAACATTTTGCTTTATTTATAAAAATTTTATTCTTATTTTTGTGAGTGCCTTAACAAACCATTAATACTTTGTAAGATGAGCTATTTAAATTTTGACAAAACACTCCTGATGAACCTGGAGAAATCTTTATCAAAAGAAATGATAAGGACCAACCGCGCAGGAACATACAATAGCACAACACTGGTGGATTGCAATACCAGGAAGTACCACGGGCAACTGGTGATGCCGCTTCCTGACATTGACAATTCGAACCACGTGCTCTTGTCGTCGCTCGATGAAACTGTTATTCAACACGGTGCCGAATTCAACCTGGGTGTGCACAAATACTCAGGAAACAATTACAACCCCAACGGACATAAATACATCCGTCAGTTCGATTGCGAAACTATATCGCGCACCATTTACCGCGTAGGTGGAGTTATCTTGTCAAAAGAGAAAATGCTGGTCTCATTCGAGCCGAGAATCCTAATCAAATATACCCTGCTCGAAGCCCACTCGCCTACCACCATTCGCTTCAAACCATTCCTGGCATTCCGCAGTGTTAATGAACTGACATATCAGAACAACGTAGCCAACACATCCTATAAAGAGGTGAAAAACGGCATCAGTATGGGACTTTACGAAGGTTATCCCGAACTATACATGCAGTTTTCGAAAAAAAACACCTACTTCCACATGCCCGACTGGTACAAAGGGATAGAATACACGAAAGAACAGGAAAGAGGATTTGAATTCAAAGAAGATTTGTTGGTGCCCGGATACTTCGAAATGCCAATCAAAAAAGGAGATTCAATCATTTTTTCGGGCGGAATTTCTGAAATATCACCAAGATCACTTGACAGCCTGTGGGAAAAGGAAATTTTACACCGCAACCATCGGTTGGACATGTTCACCACACTCAAAAACTCAGCCCAACAATTCTATAAACGGGTAGGAGATAAAACCTACCTGCTCGCAGGATATCCGTGGTTCGGCTCACGTGCACGGGATGAATTCGTTTCACTAATCCCCACTACCCTCATCATTGGACGCGAAGATTATTTTGACACCATTGCTCAGACTGCCATCGAAGAAATTGAAAAATTCCTCGACGGAGCACGCGAAGACTTCAAACTGGAAGGACTCGAAGATCCCGATGTTTTCCTGTGGTTTATAAGAGCTGTTCAGCAATACGCCGAATTCCGCTCGCCCGAACAGGCTGCCGAAAGGTTTGGTGACCTCGTAATCCGGATCATCAATTACATCAAAAAACAAAATCATCCGAACCTTTTCATGCACAACAACAACCTGCTCTATGTGAACGGAACGGAAAAACCGGCCACATGGATGAACGCTGTTGAAAACAGTCACCCGATTACACCCCGAACGGGCTACGTGGTTGAAATTAATGCTCTCTGGTATAACGCTCTGAAATTTGTATCAACGCTTGAAAGACTTTCAGGCAAAGAACAATCGGCCGATTTGCTGGACTATCAGGCAGAAATAGCCCGCGATTCTTTCGTGAAAGTCTTCTGGAACGGCACCTATCTGTACGACTATGTGGTGGATGATTATCGGGACATGGAAGTTCGTTCCAACATGATTATTGCCGCCGGATTGCCCTTCTCGCCGCTCGACAAGCAACAACGCAAATCGGTGGTTGACATCACCACCAAAGAACTCCTCACACCTAAAGGACTCCGCTCGCTGAGCCCCAAAAGCGGCTCTTACCGCCCGGAATACATCGGTGGTATGCTCGAACGAAGCTGGAATTATCACAACGGACCTGTATGGCCGTGGACAGTAGGCTATTTTACCGACGCATACCTGCGCATTTACAAGCAAAGCGGCAAGTCCTTTATCGAAAGACTGATGACAGGACTTGAAGCCGAAATGACCGAACTCTGTGTAGGTACAATTTCAGAATTGTTCGACGGCAATCCGCCTTTCAAAGGCCATGGTGGAATGTCCTTTGCCATGAGCGTAGCAGAGATATTGAGAGTATTAGACAAGTTGAAAAAAATCGAAAACGAAATACCTGCACTATGAAAGCACTCATGTTCGGATGGGAATTTCCCCCGCATATTCTCGGAGGATTAGGCACTGCAAGTTACGGACTTACAAGAGGAATGTCCGAACAGCCTGATATGGAAATCACCTTTGTAATTCCAAAACCTCACGGCGACGAAGATCAGAGTTTCCTGAAAATTATCGGGGCATGCAATGTGCCGGTGGTATGGAAAGAAAACAGTTGGGAACATGTAAATAACCGTATCGGTAAAATCATGCATCCCGACGAATACTTCTGGCTTCGCAACGGCATTAAGTACGACTTCCGAAGGATTTATACCAACGACCTGGGTTGTATCGGATTTTCGGGAAAATACCCCGACAACCTCATTGAAGAAATATCCAACTATGAAGCAGTAGCCAGTGTGCTGGCTCATCAGCTTGATTTCGATGTAATCCATTCACACGACTGGCTCACCTATCCTGCCGGACGCTTTGCAAAGCAAATAAGCGGAAAACCGCTGGTAATTCACGTACATGCCACCGACTTTGACCGCAGCCGCGGGAAAGTGAATCCTACCGTTTACAAAATCGAAAAAGACGGAATGGATGCTGCCGACCACATCATGACAGTAAGCGACCTGACGCGCCGTACGGTAATAGAGAAATACCACCAGCACCCAAACAAGGTAACCACCGTTCACAATGCAGTAGAACCACTTCCGGATGTGGACTCATTTGTAAAGACTCCACGAAAAGACAAAATAGTGACTTTCCTCGGCCGAATAACCATGCAGAAAGGCCCGGAGTATTTTGTCGAAGCAGCAGCACGCGTACTGAGCAAAACAAAAAACGTGAGATTCGTGATGGCCGGCAGCGGCGATATGATGAATGCCATGATTGACCTGGCTGCCAAACGGGGTATTGCCGATCGTTTTCATTTCCCCGGATTCCTGCGTGGAAGGGATGTGAATGAGATGCTGGCTCAGAGTGATGTCTACATCATGCCTTCCGTTTCCGAACCTTTTGGCATTTCGCCACTCGAAGCCATGCAGGTAGGTACACCATCCATTATTTCATACCAGTCGGGTTGTGCCGAGATCCTCACGCATGTGGTGAAAACCGATTACTGGGATATTGACGCCATGGCTGATGCCATCTACGGTATAGTGACTTATCCGGCCATGTATAAAAGCATGAAAGAACTGGGTCTGGAAGAGGTGAACAACATCAAATGGTACGATGCCGGATTGAAAGTACGGGCCATTTACGATAAAGTGATTCGAAAACACTGAAATATCTGAAAAAAAAACTCAATGCAAGTTTGAACTGACTTCACAAAAAAAATCCAATTAAATATTAATTCCGAAATTAAAGCTATTAAGATATGAAAAACATTTGTTTTTATTTTGAGATTCACCAGCCGCTGCGTCTGAGACGGTATCGTTTTTTTGAAATTGGTCAGGACCATTACTATTTTGACGATTTCCAGACCGAAGACCGGATACGCGGTATGGTTGAGCAGGCTTATCTGCCTGCTATCCGCACCATCGCAGAGATGATACGCAGTTCGAACGGAAAATTCAAATGCTCGTTCTCCATTTCGGGTGTTGCGATGGAGCAACTGGAGCAATATGCTCCCGAAGTAATCGACGGCTTCAGGGATCTGGCCAAAACAGGCAGTGTGGAATTTCTGGCAGAGCCTTACGCTCATTCGCTGGCTTCGGTTTACAACCGGAGTGAATTCGAACAGCAGGTAAAACTTCACTCAAAAAAAATAGAAGCCTTGTTTGAGAAAAAACCCACAGTGTTTCGAAACTCCGAACTGATTTATTCCGATGAAATAGGTGAAATTGTGTCGGCGCTCGGATTCAAAACCATGCTGATAGAAGAAGTGAAATATGTGATGGGATGGAAAAGCCCGAACTTTGTTTACAACCACTCATACATCCCGAAACTGAAACTGCTGGTCAGAAACAACAAACTGAGCGACGACATTGCATTCCGTTTCTCCGATCATTCCTGGTCAGATTTTCCCCTTTCGGCTGAAAAATTTATTCGCTGGATCAGTGAGTTGCCCAAGTCCGAGCCCGTAGTGAATCTGTGGATGGGATTCGAGGCATTCGGATTCTATCAGCGCGCTGAAAGCGGTATTTTCGAATTCCTGAAAGCCCTGCCTTACCACGCAATGGAACAGGGTCACAGTTTTGCATTACCATCTGAAATAACCAAAAAATTTGATTCGGTCGACAGCCTGACATCTCCTTATCCAACCAGCTGGTCGGGCGAAAAAGACCTGAGTGTATGGAACGGGAACGACCTTCAGCAAGAGGCTCTCAACAAACTCTATGCTGTAAGTGAACGGGTACATCTCTGTAAGGATGCTCCGCTGAAAAACGACTGGCTTAAACTGCAAACTACGGATAACTTCCGCTACATGTCGCACTTCGATGCCTTTGGTACGCATTACACTTCGCCTTACGAAGCTTTTACCAATTACATGAACGTGCTGGCCGATTTTCTCGACAGGGTGGATGCCCAATACCCTACAACCATTGAGAACGAGGAACTTAACGAACTGTTAAAAACCATTATCAGTCAGGAGAGCGAGATAGCAACACTTGAAGAAGAGCTGAAAAAAGCACGGGCAAGAAAAAAGAAAGAGGAATAATTTCAAATCCGGATTTGGTTTGCCCTGTTTGAGGTCAGTCATTCGGATGAAATCCAGATTGCAGTGACAAAAAAAAGCCGAAGAGAGTTTTACCCGCGGGTGAAGCTCTCTTCGGCTTTATCGTTATGATGGTCTATCACTGCTTTCGCATATCAAATCCGAGCAGCATACCATCATACATATCGGCCATTTTGCCCAGCACCTCGATAGAAGCATCATTGGTAAACTGACTGATAATTTTCATAAGTTTCAGGAATGAATCGGCATCAAAGAGTAGCTTCATTTCGCGCGAGGATACGGCTACAGTAGCTTTCAGCTTGCCCACACCGAGCAGATAAGTCATTTGTACCTGTTTTGATTCGGGATTAAGCATGTATTTACCTGAAATCTTCATGCCGCCGATGCGTCCGGTGTAGGTACTGTCGGCATGGAAGACAAAACCTGTATTCTTTTCGCTGATGCCAAGTTTGGTGCACGTTTCGTCAAATTTATCCTCCACCTGGGTGGCTACCACTGCCCCACCGGCTTTTTTAAGCAGATTTTCGGTTTCGAAAGCGCACGAAGTTCCCTGAAAGTTCCAGGTCCCGACCATGCTTTGCTGCGTAATCGGGAGTTTTCCCATAACAGTATTGAATATATCTTCGAGCACATTGCCCGAGCCGGTCTTTTTATTCTCCGACTTCGCATCCGATGTACCCGAAAGCAGACCGCAGGAACTGAATACAACTGCTGAACTCACTACGAGCAGGAAAAACAGATTTCTAAATTTCATTTACATTAATTATTTTAATTCGTCGTACAAAAGTAGTTTTTTGTTTTTTATAAATCAAAAATCCCGCCACAAATTGCAGCAGGATTCTGTGTAAGAAATCGTAATTACTTTTGCGAGATCACTGTATGTTACTCAAAATCAAATCACTTTCAACAACCGGAGTATAAAACACACAGGATAAAGCTTACTGAAGCTTCCGTTTCTGACGAAATTTTCACCCGACGTATTTTATTAAATATTGAACTTTCGCAAGTATCATAAATGCTTGAAATACTGATTAATTGAACTTTCGCATGTTCATATTAGTTTATAAATCATAAGATTAAGAATGAATAATATCTGATAGTCAGATAGATATACATTTTTTCAGGAACAGGGGCTTCCGCCCCTTAGACCCTGACTTACTTTTTGTCTTGAAACAAAAAGTAAGCAAAAAATTCAAGACTGCGCCCGCTTCACTCGAAAAATTGGCGTTCGATCGGCTAAATCGTCCAAACTCGCCTCAATTGTTTCTAAAATTAGAAACAGTTGAGCAGGCTCAAACAAGGACGATTTTTAACGCCGCTCTCTCTGATTTTTCGGCTCACCGGACGAGGTCGCCCGTTAGCAATCTTCTCAGCGAATAGTAAGTTATAATTTGGAAAAGTTTAGTTAAATATAACACGTACCTTTAATTTCCAATTGATATTTTACTCAATGGTTTAATATTCTTCAGGTCAGTATAATCGTACTGATAGATACCATCGGCTGCTATCATCATCAGAGTTTTTTCGTAAGCTATCAGATCAAAGCCGTCCATCCCTTTATCGTGTGCCAGCAGATTAGCCGGATCCATGATAGTGAGCGGATTAGAGGCATTAAACACTTTCAATCCTTCGTCGCAGAGGAACAACGTGCCGTTGTCAATTCCCAGTCCTTTCGGGTTTTTCATTTCGTACGAAACGATGTGTTTGGGCTGTTTCGGGTCCTTCACGTTGTAAATAAGCAGCTGATTGGAGTTCTGACCGCAGAAATTACCGGAGTGAATCGTTACGTAGGCCACATCATTTTCAACCACTACCGGATCGCAACCCAGAATGTGGGTGATTGAAGCCATCCGTTCGGGCTTCAGCGGGTCTGCCACGGAGTAAATCAGCATTCCGGTAGGTGTTCCCATATACATGTAGTCCTTGTAGCTGAAAATGGTTTCCACATTCCATCCCACGTAAAAATCCTCGCTTGATTTCACCGGTGTCGGATTTTCGATGTTGAAAATTCCGAGCTGATTATTGAGTACCGTGTAAAGATTATTTTTGTAAATGGCAAAACGCGACATGGAGCCTGTTTGGCCTACAGCTCCTTTTGCGCCGCCGGTGTAAGCAGAGTTAGCCATCGGAGCAGAATCTTCAAGCATTCCGCCGCGCCACCACCACCAGTAACTTCGTTCGCGCATGTACTTCTCGGTTCTTTCCTTCACCACCCAGCCTATCACAATGCCGTTGTTGCGATCCATGCTTTTCTCATAGTCGCATACGAAATTGTTATCGATGGAGGGTACTGATGTTGGGAACACCTCTTCCTTGCGGCCAAGCAGGCGGGGCTGAGCAGGCGATGAGACATCAAACCACACCAGATCGATGTACGAATCGGCATACAGGATATTGTCTTTGATGGCCATATCGGCATTTCCGAGCAGTTCGATGAAGCCAATCACGTTAGGTTTGGCCGGATTGCGGTTGTCAATGATGTGAATTCCCTTTTCGGGTTCAGAAATATACATGTATCCCTGGAAAAAGGCAATTTTGCCCTGCTTGTTGATTTTCTGAGGTACATCCGTCACTCTCACCGACTTGCGAAACAAATCGGCAGACATAAATACGGGCTCGTTGACTTTGTAAGTGATGGTTTCTTCGACCGATTCCGAGCAGCCTCCCAACAGAAAGGTGCCCAGCAATAGAAATAAATAATTTATCCGTTTCATATTATTTTGTTTTTGAGAGAATTATTTTTGCTTTGTATGAATCATATTTCAATTTTTTTCCCACCGAAGGATAAGGATCAAGATATATAAGCTTAATTTTCAGTCCGTTGTATGTTGCCGAATCAGCGAAATGGCTAAATTTCAGCGTGTAAATATCTAAGGATTTTCTTGATTCGGAATCATCCTCAACAAGGAAACGAATGCCGGCAACGCCGCTCCAGAAGCAATACACACCTTCGGGGCATCGGGAATCGGTGAATACCGAATCGAATTTCACGATGTATTTTCTGTCAGTGGTCCTTACAGTATGGTTCACCGGAATCACTGTTTCGCGGTCGTAGGCTGCGGTGCGTATTTCATCCCATCCCACGTCATTTATGTTTTCGCATCCGAACGAAAGCATACACAGTACAGTAATGACGGACAAAACTGACTTTTTTATGTGTAAATTATTATTCATTTGTTGTTCCCTGCAAATCCGGAAAACTCATCTGGAAATTTTCCCTGATAATTTATTTCTTTAAAACTTTTCCGCATTGCCCACTTTCCCCATAAACAGAATGATGCCCGAACTTTTCTCACGGATAACAAATGTAAAGGGCTTGTTGACAATGAAGTACGGATGCTCCGGCACTGAAGTATTCTTTAATCCGATTGTTGTTACTGCTGCTGCTTCGGTTCCTTCTTCGGTGACTTCCACATAGGTATCGTGCTGTACGAATCCGATGTAGAGCGGTTTCAGGATGGATATATTGTCAAATTCGGCATTTGGCTGAAAAGCTTTGAGCATGCCCATCTGCCGGAGCGGCTCCTTCAGCTGGAATCTGTTTTTCACCCTGAAACGGGGCATCGAAACGATTACTTTCTGTACATCGAGTCCTTTCAGTACCTGTGAATATTTTTCAGGAGTAAGGGTTTTGAAGACATCGGCGGCCCGGCCGGTTCCTTTCGGCAGGATTACCGTCATGCTGAATGCCTGGTTGCCGTAAGGCATGTCCAGGTACTGCGCATAATCATCTTCGGTGTAGGCAAAGGTATCGGTTATGTTCATCATATTGACCTTTACCCGCTGGTTGAGTTCGTTGGTGAAGTCCGATTCGCGGGTGTCTTTTTTGTCAAACTGCTTTACCCACGTTCCCTTGAAGTAGATGGCGTTGATCAGAAACATCACATTTGCCGGGTCGATTGTCTCAATCACCTTGGGGATGAGTCCGTTGGTATGGTCGCTGCACCACTTGTTGATGGTTTTCACGGCATCCGGGCTATTGAAGTCCAGGGCGGCAACTTCCGAGTTGAAATAATCGGTGTTCGTTTTCAGAAAACCGGCTTTCACGCTGAACGAATTTCTGTACCAGATGGAGTTGGCTATGGTCAGCCTGGTTTTCGGATCGAGATCAGGCAGGGTGGTCTGCATCAGTTTGTAGTACTCGTTGATTTCGGCATCTGTGAGTCCTTCCATTTTCAGAGCAGTTTCCATCTCCGTTTTAGTGACTCCTATAGCACCGTTTCGGGCCATACCGAGTGCAATGCTTACACTCAGCGGAGATATGAACACGTTTTCATCAGACGTACCTGCCATCGTCCGGTTCATCAAATCAAAGGCAAATTCATTGTCCTGAGCCACGCGCTGTTTCTGCACAGCTGTCAGGTTGATCGGGTCTGCCTTCCGGTCGGGCACAGGATTGGTGTTATCGCAGCTTATCAGCAGCGAAATGCACAGCAGCAGAATAATCGGATTTTTCATTTTTGAAAAAGATATTATCAGTCGATTGCTATTAAAAAAGAAACAAATTTCATTTACTTAAAATTTTCCCACATTTCCCAGTTTCCCCATGAAGAGAATAACTCCCGAACTTTTCTCACGAATCACAAAAGCAAAAGGTTTATTGACTATAAAGTACGGATTTACGGGCAAGGATGTGGTTTCGAAACCAATTGTAGTTACTGCAGCCGCTTCGGTGCCCTCTTCGGTGACTTCCACGTAGGTATCGTGCTGAACGAATCCGATGTAGAGCGGTTTCAGGATGGATATATTGTCAAATTCGGCATTTGGCTGAAAAGCTTTGAGCATGCCCATCTGCCGGAGCGGCTCCTTCAGCTGGAATCTGTTTTTCACCCTGAAACGGGGCATCGAAACGATTACTTTCTGTACATCGAGTCCTTTCAGTACCTGTGAATATTTTTCAGGAGTAAGGGTTTTGAAGACATCGGCGGCCCGGCCGGTTCCTTTCGGCAGGATTACCGTCATGCTGAATGCCTGGTTGCCGTAAGGCATGTCCAGGTACTGCGCATAATCATCTTCGGTGTAGGCAAAGGTATCGGTTATGTTCATCATATTGACCTTTACCCGCTGGTTGAGTTCGTTGGTGAAGTCCGATTCGCGGGTGTCTTTTTTGTCAAACTGCTTTACCCACGTTCCCTTGAAGTAGATGGCGTTGATCAGAAACATCACATTTGCCGGGTCGATTGTCTCAATCACCTTGGGGATGAGTCCGTTGGTATGGTCGCTGCACCACTTGTTGATGGTTTTCACGGCATCCGGGCTATTGAAGTCCAGGGCGGCAACTTCCGAGTTGAAATAATCGGTGTTCGTTTTCAGAAAACCGGCTTTCACGCTGAACGAATTTCTGTACCAGATGGAGTTGGCTATGGTCAGCCTGGTTTTCGGATCGAGATCAGGCAGGGTGGTCTGCATCAGTTTGTAGTACTCGTTGATTTCGGCATCTGTGAGTCCTTCCATTTTCAGAGCAGTTTCCATCTCCGTTTTAGTGACTCCTATAGCACCGTTTCGGGCCATACCGAGTGCAATGCTTACACTCAGCGGAGATATGAACACGTTTTCATCAGACGTACCTGCCATCGTCCGGTTCATCAAATCAAAGGCAAATTCATTGTCCTGAGCCACGCGCTGTTTCTGCACAGCTGTCAGGTTGATCGGGTCTGCCTTCCGGTCGGGCACAGGATTGGTGTTATCGCAGCTTATCAGCAGCGATACCAACAACAGCATTAAAACGGGTGTTTTCATTTTTCTAAAAATTTGAAGGTATTACAATTCTATTCTTAATCCTCCGTTCAGACCGATGGTGAGCGGCTGCTCGGTGCGCGCGCTTCTCGGTTGGTTATTCCGGAGGTAATACGTTAATTCAGGTTCTGCATACAGGCTCAGCCCTTTCCGGAGTTTATATTCTGCTCCCAGCGCACCGTTGAGCGACCATTGCAGCCCGTCAATTCCCGATTTTACATTCGTATTGGCGGTAGCCTGCTGATCTTCTATTTCCTGCATGTAAATGGATCGCAGTCCCTTCTCCACCATTCCTCCGGCCGAAACGTAGAGGTTCCACTTCGGAAAATCAATCAGCAGTGCTCTCATATTAAGCGGAACACCCAGGTAGTGCAGTTGCAGTACGCCGCGGTAGTTGGTCAGTCCCGGTCGGTAGTATTCGGAGCGGAGATAGGTATATATGAGGCCGCTTTCGAGACTTAAAGTCCTGTTCAGGGGCTTTACCAGCATGATCCCTGCCGAAACCGGAGGATCGTGTTTTGCTTCCGTATAATCGTTGGCATCAAGCACGGTGGCGTAGTTGGAGGCAATTTCTCTTTTTACCAGACTCGGACTGCTATCGTAGAATTTTCCCCCTCCATCGAGTTGCGATATGGATGACAAACTGCCTCCTGTACCCACTGCAGCGGCTATGAGCAACGGTCTTTTTTTCAATGGCTGGTGTTTGGCGGGCGGTACTTCCGGATAGTCGTTGAGGTCGGGCAGCGAAGTGACCGGAGTTCCGGTGGTTGTTTTCTTTTGCCGAACCGAATCAACAACGGCATTGACTGCATCGTTCATCACTTTTTCTTCCGGTTTCTGCACTTCGGCAGTCTGAGTTTCAGTTATTCTGGTTTCACCGGGAGCGGTAGTGTATGGCTTGTTCCTGTTTTCGGTTATTAAAAGTTGTTTTTCTGATGTTGATGCTGTTTGATCTGATAAATTATTTCCAGTGTTTTCAGTATTTTTATTGCTTCCGGTTAATGCCGTAAATACATCTTCCACCTTTTCAGCAGCCTGGATTTGCCTGTCATACTGCAACTGAGGGCTTGAATCCGGTTTCAGCATTTCAGTCTGCTGTACGCCGGTGAGATCCGGATTTTGCTTCGTTTCGGTAAAAGGATGGATAAGGAGCACAAGTGCAACGACTGCTGCAGCAGCTGAAATCCAGTACCACACCGGTGTGATAATTCGCCGCCGGGGAGTCATCTTTTGCTCTATGGCATTCCAGATGCTTTCGTCCACCGGCAACTGATGATTTTCGAGCTTTTCCTTTATCAGGGTGCTGAAAACATCTTTTTCGTCTGTATGTTTGATATTATCTGACATTATCTTTTATTCATTAAATCCGACACCAGTTGCTGTAATGCTTTTCGGGCACGTGCAAACTGTGACCGGGAGGTGTTTTCCTGAATGTTCAGTTTTTCGGCTATTTCGGCATGCGAGTATCCTTCTATAGCATATAAGTTGAATATGGAGCGGCTTCTGTCGGGAAGTTCGGCTACACATTCCAGCAGTTCGTCGGCTGAAAGTTTGTCAAGTACCCGATGGTCAAACTCATCGATCGAATCCGAAAAATGATCCATGCTGACATTCATTTTCAATATTTCATTTTTCTGAAGGTATTCGAGCGCGGTGTTTACAAAAATCTGACGCAGCCAGGCCGGTAGCGGTCCACGTGCCTCATACTGACCGATATGGGTAAATACCTTCACAAATCCATCCTGTAAAACGTCTTTTGCAGTTTCGCGGTTGGCAACGTAACGTACGCACAACGAAAGCATGGCAGGGGCATATTTCTCATACAGTTCCCTCCTTGCCCACGGCTCGCCCCGTTTACAGCCGGCTATTAAAAGTTGTTCGTTGTCCGAAATCATCCCTTGTTTATTATATGATGGTATTTGTGTTCAAAACGCTGCAAGAGCTTTTTAAAATTAACATTATTTAAGATTGATCCGGCAGTGCATTGTTTTTTTTTGAAAAGAGTTATCTGTCGAGAAACTAAAAAAAGCCAAGCCATTTGACACGATGTCTTAAGCCCGGCTCTTTTATAATAAGAAATTTATACCAATTACTACTATTTGCTTCCGTCAGCAAGGCGAAGCAGCACGCAGCTGAGAATTACTTCAGCCACTTATCCAGCCATCCGAAGAAGGTACGCTGCCACAGTACACCATTTTGCGGCTGCAGTACCCAGTGGTTTTCATCGGGGAAGATAAGCATTTCGGCCGGAACGCCTCTCAGTACCGCAGCATTGAAGGCAGCCATGCCCTGCGAGGCAAGGATGCGGTAATCTTTTTCACCGTGAATGACCAGTATGGGTGTATCCCATTTATCCACAAAGAGATGCGGCGAGTTGGCATACGACCGCTGAGCAGTGGCATTCTGTTTATCCCAGTACGCACCACCCAAATCCCAGTTCACAAACCACATTTCCTCCGTTTCGAGGTATTGTTGTGGAAGGTTAAACATGCCGTCGTGAGCTATGAATGCCTTGAAGCGTTTCTGGTGATGTCCGGCAAGCCAGTAAACCGAGAAACCACCATAGCTGGCACCCACACATCCGAGTTTATCTTTATTCACAAAAGGTTCCTTAGCCACCGCATCGATGGCAGAGAGGTAATCTTTCATGTTTTGTCCACCGTAGTCGCCGCTGATCTGTGTAAGCCATTCATGACCGAATCCGGGCAATCCTCTTCTGTTGGGTGCTACAACAATATAACCGTTGGCAGCCATGATCTGCAGATTCCACCGGTATGACCAGAACTGACTCACGGCCGACTGAGGTCCTCCCTGGCAGTAAAGCAACGTTGGATATTTCTTGTTTGGATCAAAATCCGGCGGATATACCACCCAGGTGAGCATCTGTTTTCCGTCGGTAGTAGCTATCCACCGTTCTTCCACGTTGCCCATCTTCAGTTTTTCCAGTATTTCCCTGTTCTCGAAGGAGAGTTCCTTTTCTTCGCCCGTAGTCTGGTTGATGGCATAAATTTCATCCGGTTTGCTCAGCGAGTGTTTTACGCCGATCAATTTGTCTTTCAGCGGAATAACCGATTCGTAATCGTGCATGCCCCGGGTTACCTGAGTTATGGAATCGGTGAGTACATCGGCGCGGTACACCTGTGTAGTTCCGTGCCATACGCTTACAAAGTAGATGTATTTGCTGTCGGGCGACCAGCTCAGTGCATTCGAACTCTGATCGAAGCGAGCACTCAGGTCTTTTTTCTCCCCTGTTTTGGTATTCAGTACATACAACCGACTTTTGTCCGATTCAAACCCGTCGTTTTCCATGCTTTCCCAGGCCATCCATTCGCCGTCGGGTGAGAAAACCGGATTCTGATCGTATCCGGGCATGCCTTCGGTTTTATTTTCGGAAGTTGCATTTTCGGTGTTGTACAGGTAGATATCCGAATTGGTGGAAAGCGCATATTCTTTACCCGTTTTTTTCCGGCAGGTGTAAGCTACGGTTTTTCCATCGGGACTCCAGGCTAGCTGTTCGATACCGCCGAAAGGTTTCATCGGACTTTCATAGGGTTCACCTGCCAGAATGTCTTTAATATTTTCAAGCATTCCACCGACAAAATCGGCCAGGAAAGGGTGCGGAACGGTTTGTACCCATTCATCCCAATGGCGGTACATGAGGTCGTTGACAATAATTCCGCTGGATTTGGGGAGGTCGGGATGCTTGTCAACAGTACGTTCTCCGTATTTTACATCCGCCACGTAGAGCAGTTTGCTTTCATCGGGTGAGAATGCAAAATCGTTGATTCCGCCCTCTGTTTCGGTGAGGCGGGTACGTCGCGAACCGTCGGCTTTCATGGTCCAGAGTTGCGAGGAGCCCGATTCGTTGGAGAGGAAAGCGATGGTTTGACTGTCGTTCATCCATTTGGCTGCCGATTCGCGGTGCGGGGTGGCGGTAATTTGCTTCCGGTCTGTTCCGTCCACGTTCATCACAAAGATTTCGGAGTTGCTTTTGTTTTGTTCGACGCTGTAATAGCTTACGGTGTACAGAATCTTTGTTTCGTCGGGCGATACCTGCACTCCGCCAATTCGTCCGAAAGCCCAGAGCACTTCGGGAGTCAGTAATCCGTTTTCGATGACGGGAGTTTGTTTGCCGATGAGAGGCGCATCGTCAGTTTTCTTTTCATTATTGTCGCACGCAGCAAGCGCTGTCAGTACTAATGCCATAAAAATTGTTTTAAGTTTCATTGGTGAATATTTGTATAAGTTTCTTTATTTTCAGCGGTCGGTACAATAGCACGTTTGATTTGATGCAGGCAAATCTTTTCCACTATCCGGCTGCAAATATACAATATTATTTTTTTATACGGGAAAATCGATTTAGCGAAAGAACTTTTATAGTTGTTTGGATGTTTGGTTGTTTGGTTGTTGAAATTCACCAATTGTAATTTGTATATTAATAAACTGTAAATAAACATGATTGATTCATTTGCTGACCGGGCTGCCTATTGGGATCAACCCGACAAAGAAAAAATGGCTGAAAGGTTCGTTACCGAACTTCACCGCCGTGTAACCCTGCAGGGCAGCTGGAAAGCGCTCGAAATAGGAGCCGGAACGGGTCTGGTGGGTTTAATGTTGCTGCCTGACCTGGCTTCAATTGTTTTTGAAGATACATCAGCCTCAATGCTCGATGTGCTGCGAAAGAAAACCATCGGGATGAGTAATATTGACATCTTACACGGGGAGATAACAGACTACAACAGGCAGGATATCGACCTGGTAGTTTCCAACATGGCTTTTCACCACATCGAAGACATTGCTCACACCCTGAAACACCTGCACAGCATAACAAGACCCGGCGCTGTGGTGGTTATCGGCGATATACGTTCCGAGGACGGATCGTTTCACCGCTTTCAGCCCATTCCCCACCGCGGATTTGATACCGGTGCGCTGTCGGTGCTGTTCGAACAGGCAGGATTTGCAGTAGATGCAGTGGAAACTTACCACGTGCTGCGGCAGGAAAAAATTCCAGGAACAATTTCGGAATACGAGCAATTTATACTGGTGGCTCATAAATCTGCGTAGAGCGGTGTTGTGTCCGTTCTTTTTTCCGTTCAGACCGGAAAAGAGGTTAAGAACAGCAATAATTGATTTTTTTTAAAAAAAATCGATTAAATTAACCAAAATCCTTGCAGGGACGATAAAAGATTGTATTTTTGTAAAAAAATTATTTCCGTTTTATATAACCACATAAATTTTAAATGTTTTATGAAAGAACTTGTAGCAAAAATTAACGCAGAAATCGCTGCTTTCGCAGAAAACGCAGCTCTTCAGGCTGACAAAGGTAACAAAGCAGCAGGTGCACGTGCACGTAAAGCTTCTCTGGATTTGGAAAAATCATTGAAAGAATTCCGTAAAGTTTCTATCGCAGCTTCTAAATAAGTTACCACATAGAGCTTTTCTTTCAGCGAACAAAACCATTGTTCCGTAAAAAAATTAAGAAAAGGCTTTAATCGTTAAGATTAAAGCCTTTTCATTTTCCAAGTTCCACGTTTCACGTTCTGTTGCGGAATATCCGGATTATTATGATGGTTCCGGAGACTATTAACAATAACTGCTAATACAAAACCGGCTTACTGCTGTCTAAAGAATCCGTTTTTTCTTTTTATTATCTTTATTATAGCCATATCCGTAGCCATATCCGTAGCTGCTATAGCTGCCGTAGGTACCGTAGCCGGAGTGGAAATTGGAAACATCGTTGACCACGAGCCCCATATTCGGAAGCATTTTCTTATCGGACAAGTCGTTAGCAAAACGGAGGTTGTTCTTGCGCGAGTAGTTGGCGCGGCATACGTACATGGTGGCATCGGCAACGCGTGAAGCCACGATGGTATCAGTAACCAGACTCACCGGAGCGGAGTCGATGATGATGTAATCGAATTTCTGCCTGAGCACTTCCATGCCTTTTTCGAACTCGGTACGGGCAATGAGCTCGGCGGGATTTGGCGGAATCGCTCCGGCCGATATCACCGACAGGTTGGGATTGATGCCCGAGGGCTGCACAATATCCAGAATATTGTTTTCGTTGCCGGAAAGGAATTGCGACATGCCGTGTCCGGTATCAATGTTGAGGTATTCCGACAGGCGCGGCAAGCGAAGGTCCATCCCCATGAGCAGCACTTTTTTGTCGAGCAGCGAGAGGCTGATGGCGGTATTGATGGCGATGAATGTTTTTCCCTCTTTCGGTTCGGTGGAAGTCACCACCACTACCTTCTTATCCTTGCCGAGTGTAAAGAGCAGGTTGGTACGAAGCATCCGGAAAGCTTCTTCTGTTTCGCGGTTCTCGTTGGCAACCACGGCTATATTTCCCGAAGCGGAAACCGGAATTTCGCCCAGCGAAGGAATGTTGGAGTATCTGTCGATGTCGGCGCGGCTCTCGATACGGAAGTGAAGCAGGTCTTTCAGGAAGATGATGAGTGCCGGAATGAGGAGTCCGAGGAAGAGGGCAATCATAAGCACCATCATCCGTTTTGGTTTAATCATCCTGCCTACGGTAGCTTCATCGAGTACTTTGGCTTTGGGAGCCGTAGCAGCCAGCGAGAGGGCGTTTTCTTCGCGTTTCTGCAGCAGCATAAGGAAAAGGCTCGATTTGATTTGCTGTTCGCGGGCTATTTCAGTAAACTGACGTTCCTGAGTAGGAGCTGCGCCGGTCTGGCTTTTGTAATAGTTCACCTGGCTCTGCGCATCGCGGCGTGCTATGCTGAGTCCCTGTTTCACACTGGCAATGCTACTTTCTATTCCTGCCCGAAGGCCTTCTATCTGACCGTCGAGTTTCTGAATCACCGGATTGGACTCGGTGTTGGTACGCAGCAGTCGGTCGCGTTCCAATATCTGCCGGTTGTATTCGTTGATGGTGGCAGCCAGGGTCGGATCTTCTATCCCCACATTGCTCGGAATCAGCTTGTTTCTGTTCCGCTGTTCGTTGATGTAGGTATCCAGGTAATCCACCAGATTGAGCTGAGTGCTTACTTCCACCAGTTTCTGCTCGTACTGACTCCCTTTTTGCAGTGACATCTGTACATCCGAAGTAATATCGGT
>ERZ1645187.299-NODE-299-length-47635-cov-34.743800_pt1 | contig 47635 bp, 45 predicted proteins | sample MGYA00575352_ERZ1645187 | MGnify/ENA primary metagenome ERZ1645187 (study PRJEB40837, sample SAMN11349314) | freshwater sediment metagenome | isolation source: river sediment | host: Sediment | place: India: Wazaribad , New Delhi | collected 2017-02-21 ... | reverse complement strand
CCGGGAACTACCTCACCACCGCCAGCAATGACGGCGCCATCCTCGACACCCGCATCCTCATCGATGCCGACGGCAGCGCCGGCGCCGGTGCGGCCATCACCCTCGCCACCCTCGAAGACACCCTCACCACCGCCGGTGACTTCCTGGTGTAGCGTCTAGACCGCGCCATCCATCTGATGGCGGAGTCTGGTGATGACGAAACTCTCATCGGGCGCGCAGTTGTCATAGTTCAGCAGCGCGCCCTTTTTCACGGGCTGCAGCACCTTGGCCCCCTCGGCCAGCCCCAGCGGCACAGCCCGCGCTTTTTTCGCGTCGGCCGCCGTCATGGCAAAGGCGCGGTATTGCGTCTCGCCAATGCGGCCCAGAATGTCGCCCGGCTTCAGATCACACTTCGCCACCGTCACCGCCTCGGCCACGGCATGGTCAAGCGGCACCATGTCGGGCTTGCCCGAAAGCGCCACCCGCGCCGCCGACAAGGGCACCTCAAGGCTGGTCAGATGATAGGGCCGGAGCAGGGAGAAATAGGGCCCCTTGCCCACCTTGAGATCCACCATGCGTTCCAGCACGCGCGGATGATCGGTCTCGACAATGACGAACACGCCCGGCGCCACGCCCTTGCCGATGGAATAATCCACACAGCCCTTCTTCGACAGCACCCCACCATCGGCCTTGGGGATCAGCACATGGGCCAGTTCCTCACGGCTGGCGCTGGGCCCGTGCATGCCCGGCACATCGGGCACCAGCCCGGTGCAATTGGCCACCGCCACCATTTCGATCATGGTCTTGGAGCCGTCGACAAATTCCACCAGCATGCGGGCATTCATGTTGCGGGCTTTTGCTTCGGCCTCATAGTCGGCGGGCACGGCGTCAAAATTGAGCGCATTGTTCTTGCCCTTGCCGGCGCAGACCACGCCAAGACCCAGGGACTGGGCAAAGCCGATGAGTTCCAGTGTGGCCGCCGGTTCGTCGCCCGCCGCCCCCGTATAGACCACGCCGGCCCGCCGCGCCGCGGCCGCAAGGTAGCGCCCGATGGTGATGTCGGCCTCGACATTAAGCATGACAATGTGCTTGCCGTTGGCAATGGCCGCGAGGGCAAAACTGGTGCCGATGTTGGGATTGCCGGTGGCATCAATCAGCACATCAATGGGGCCGCAGGCCGCCAGCGCGTTGAGGTCTTCGGTAATGGCGAGCTTGCCGCCCTCCACCGCCGCCGCCATGGCGGCCGCCGAAGCCACCACCACCACGTCATCACGGCCATAACCGGCCAGCAGGGCGGCGTCGATGGCGCGTTGCGGCCGCGCCTCGGCCACGCCGCCCAGCCTGAGGCCCGGCATGCGCCGCAATTGCACGATGAGATCGGTGCCCATTTGCCCCGCCCCCGCCAGGCCCACCGTCACCGGCTGGCCGCGCTCCGCCCGCGCCCGAAGTTCCGTCACCAGCGGCGACACATTGGCAATCATCGGCTCTCTCCCGTTGCTGGCGCAGGAGATAGCCCGGATCGGGCAAGCCTGTCATCCGTGCAAAACAAAACCCCACGATCCCGTGGGACCGTGGGGTTGAATTGAGAAGCGCTGCCGGGCGGCTCAGCCGCGCCAGTCCAGCATGGCGGTCATATAGCCCTGGGCGTCATGCACCGACTCTTCCATCATGGAGGCCGGGGTGGGCATGGCGGGCTCGATCTCGCCCAGCACCTCGCCATCCTCAAACTTGAGGCGGACGCCGAAACGGGCGGCCAGCTTGCGCATGCGGTCATTGTCGCGCATGCAGATCATGTGGAGCTGATGAATGCCCTGGTTCTGGGCGGTGGTGATGATGCGGTCCATCAGCGCCGAGCCGAGGCCGTGATGCTGGTGACCCTTTTCCACCACGAAGGCGGCTTCGGCCATCACATCGACCATCGACCCGTCCAGATGAATGGGGCGCAGTTCGGCGGTGGCATAGATCTCGCCATCGCGGAAGCCGCCAAACACCACCGTGCCGATGCGCTGGGCGGTGTCGGGATAATTGTTGAGGAAATAGTCGCTCACCGTGCCGCCAAAGCGCGAATGCCGGGTTTCCGGGTCAAGCCGCAGCAGATGGCGGCGATAGGCCGGAAAATCCACGGGCCACAGCTTGCGCACCGTATAGGGGCCGGTATCGGTATGGTCAGTCATCACAGCACAACCCAATTCGTTTCGACCGCAGTCGACTCTCCAACACGAATCTTAAGATCGTATTGCAGTGCAGCAAAAGCAAGGCAAAACCGCCATGCAAATAATGCATAACTGCTTTGCTGTGCGCTCATTTCACATCAGCTATCCGGTTGTTATGGAACGACAAATTCCGACGCATATCCTGCGCCTGAAAGCCTCTGCCCAGACCTTGGGCAGGCTGGTGCCCTCTGGCTGGCAAAGGGCGCAAAATCGGGCTTTCGCCAATCGGTAAGCCTACTGCCAACAGCCGGATGAATTTTTCCCTTCAGCCTGCCATACTCCCTGTTCAACCCAAGAGAGACTGCCCCTGACCCTCCCCCTCCTGCTGCAATTGTCGCCCATTCTGCTGCTGCTGGCGCTGATTCTGGTCCGCGCCCGGGTCACCGCCCGGGCCAGCCTGCACATTGCCGCACCCCCCGACCGTGTCCTTGAACTTGTCTCCCCCCATGATGGCAAGCTCATGGACTGGGGCCGCAGCCGGGTGAGCACCCGTCTCCACGACGCGCTGCGCCAAGTCTATCACCTCACCTATGAAAACCTGCAGTCGTCTGGCACCCCCCACCGCCATGAGGCCTATTTCCGGCTGGCCGACCAGCATGACAGGGACCATGTGGAACTGATCCGCGAGGGGCTGGAAGGGCGCTCTCCCGCCAATGAACTGCTCCGCATCAGCTACCGCCTGACCCCCGAAACCGGCGGCACCCGTCTGGCCATCACCCAGCACTGGGGGCCGCGCCCGCTGCTGGCCCAGCTGTTGGCCCGCAGCGACCTTTGGGGCGGCATCTGGCGGCTCAAGACACTGGCCGAAACGGGCAAGCCCAGCGAGCGCGTTCACACCTTGATCCATGCCGGGGTGGCGGTGGTCACCGGGCTGTTGACCCTGGCGGGCTTTGCCCTGTTGTGGCGGCCGGCCATTGCCATCATGCTGGTCGGCGCCCTGCTGGTGCATGAATTCGGCCACCTGCTTGCCTACCGCCTGATGGGCCAGGGCTGGGGCAAATTGCTGTTCCTGCCCTTTCTCGGGGCCATTGCCGTGCCGCGCCTGCCGTTTCGCAGCCAGGGTGAACTGGTCTTCGCCGCGCTGATGGGGCCGGGCCTGTCCACCCTGCTCGCCATCGCCATCGCCATACCGGCCATGCTGGGCTATGCCCTTCCCCTGGCGCTCCTGGTGCTTGGCTTTGTCACCGTCGGCCTCAACCTGTTCAATCTCATTCCGGTGGAGCCGCTGGACGGGGGGGTGGCCCTACGCTCGGTGCTGGTCAGGCTTCTGGGGCCGCGCGCCAAATACGGCCTCATGGCCGTGGGCCTCATCATCGCCGCAGCCGGCCTTCTGCTGCATACACCCATCATCATGGCCTTTGGCGCCATAGCCATTGTTCTGAACCTGCGCTCGCGCCCCCTCGATCAGGGCCTCGCGCCCCTGAGCCGCCTGCAGATTGCCATCACCGTCTTCGGCTACATGGCCATGCTCACCGCCTATCTCACCCTGTTCGACATGTTCATGACCACCACGCCCCTTAACTGAACAGGGGATTTGCAGGCTGCCCCGGATGCCGTAAGCGAAGGGTCATGGGAGTTCAGACGCTTTACCGGAAACGTGTGGCGGCGGGCGAAATTGCCCCCGACCCGGCGCAGGAGCAGGTGGTGGCGGCCCTGAACCGCCTGGCCCTGGAGCTGAACCGCAGGCCCCGTTCCTCCGGCGGCCTGCTGAGCCGGCTCATTGGCCCGAAACCGGCCACCCCGCCGCGCGGCCTTTATCTCTACGGCGAGGTGGGGCGCGGCAAGACCATGCTCATGGACCTGTTCTTTGCCGCCGTGACGTGTCTTCCCAAACGCCGCATCCACTTCCACGCCTTCATGCAGGAGGTCCACGCCCGCCGCAAAGCCCTCAAAACCGGCGATGTCATAGCCCGCATCGCCACGGGGATTGCCAGTGAGGCAAGGCTTCTCTGCCTCGATGAAATGCAGGTGACCGACATTGCCGACGCCATGGTGATCGGCCGCCTGTTCGAGGCCCTTCTGGCCAGGGGCGTGTGTTTCGTCACCACGTCAAACCTGCCGCCTGAAGGCCTCTACAAGGACGGTCTGAACCGCCAGCTCTTCCTGCCCTTCATTGCCAGCCTGCGGGAAAATCTTGATGTCCTGTCGCTGGCCGGCGGCCATGACTACCGGCTGGGGCGCTTCACCCCCCGCGACACCTATATCCACCCGCTCGGCCGCGCGGCGGCAGACGGCATCCAGGCCCTATGGCAGGAACTGACCGGCACGCGCCATGGCACACCGGAAACCCTCACCGTTCTGGGCCGCAGCCTTGAAGTGCCCGAAGCCGCCCATGGCACCGCACGCTTCAGCTTTGCCGGGTTGTGCGAACAGCCAAGGGGGGCGGCTGACTATCTCGCCCTCGCCCGCCATTACCGCACCATCTTCCTGACGGGCGTTCCTCAACTGGCCCGCAGCCAGCGCAATGAGGCCAAGCGCTTTGTCCTGCTCATCGACACGCTTTACGATGCGGGAACGCGCCTCGTGATCAGCGCCGCCACCGCCCCCGAGGACATCTACCCCGCAGGCGACCACCGCTTTGAATTCGCCCGCACTGTTTCGCGCCTTAGGGAAATGCAGTCCGCCTCCTGGTGGGGCGGTCACCTCGCTGCATCAGAAAAACCGCATGAATGAGTCCAATGGATGACTCATATGACTTGATGTCGCAGGCTTTTCGGGGTTAGAGAAAATCGCTTTTTGCAGAGCAGCAAAGTCCGGGGACGGAAGCCTTCCTGTCCGCCTCCGCTTGCTCCATTTTGGCTCCGTTTTGACAGGGAAATCAGGCATGGCTCGGAAGAAAATCGCAATGATCGGTGGCGGCATGATCGGCGGCACCTTGGCCCATCTCGCAGCCCTGAAGGAACTGGGCGATGTGGTGGTGTTCGACATCGCCGAGGGCCTGCCGCAGGGCAAGAGCCTCGATCTCTCCCAGTCCGGCCCGGTTGAAGGCTTCAATGCCAGGCTCACCGGCACCAACGCCTATGAGGCCATTGCCGGTGCCGATGTGGCGATCGTCACCGCCGGTGTGCCGAGAAAGCCCGGCATGAGCCGCGATGACCTTCTCGGCATCAACCTGAAGGTCATGCAGCAGGTGGGTGCGGGCATTGCCAAATATGCCCCCGATGCCTTCGTCATCTGCATCACCAACCCGCTCGACGTCATGGTCTGGGCCCTGCAGAAGTTTTCCGGCGTTCCCGCCCACAAGATCGTCGGCATGGCCGGCGTGCTGGATAGTGCCCGTTTCCGCTACTTCCTCGCCGAGGAGTTCAATGTCTCGGTGGAAGATGTGACGGCCTTCGTGCTCGGCGGCCATGGCGACACCATGGTGCCCCTCATCCGCTATTCCACCGTGGCCGGCATTCCGCTGCCCGACCTGGTGGAAATGGGCTGGACCACCCAGGACAAGCTCGACAAGATCGTCCAGCGCACCCGCGATGGCGGTGCCGAGGTTGTGTCCCTGCTCAAGACCGGCTCGGCCTATTACGCGCCCGCCGCTTCCGGCATCGCCATGGCCGAAAGCTATCTCAAGGATCAGAAGCGCGTCATGCCCTGTGCTGCCCACCTCTCCGGCCAGTATGGCCTCAACGATCTCTTCGTCGGTGTGCCGGTGGTGATCGGTGAAAAGGGGGTTGAGCGCGTGGTCGAAATCAAGCTCGACAAGGACGCCAGGGCCCTGTTCCAGAAGTCGGTTGATGCCGTGCAGGGTCTGATGGCCGCGGCCAAGACCATCGCCCCCGACCTTGCCTGAACATAGCGGGGCGCCCCTTTGCGGCGCCCCACCGTCATTCACCTTCAAGAACCGGAAACAATCCCATGAACATTCATGAATATCAGGCCAAGGAAGTGCTGCGCCAATATGGCGTGGCCACCGGCCGGGGCATTCCCGCCTTCTCCGTGGCCGAGGCGGTCAAGGCCGCTGAAACCCTGGGCGGTCCCGTCTGGGTGGTGAAGGCCCAGATCCACGCCGGCGGGCGCGGCAAGGGCGGCGGCGTCAAGGTGGTGAAGTCGGTGGAAGACGTGCGCGCCGAGGCCGAGCGCATGCTGGGCATGACGCTGGTGACCCACCAGACCGGGCCGGAGGGCAAGCAGGTGCATCGCCTCTACATCGAGGAAGGCACCGCCATTGCCCGCGAGCTTTATCTCTCCATGGTGGTGGACCGCGAAACCTCGCGCATTGCCTTCATTGCCTCCACCGAGGGCGGCATGGACATTGAAGAAGTGGCCCACAAGACTCCGGAGAAGATCATCTCGGTCCATGTCGACCCCGCCGCGGGCTTCCAGCCCTATGTGGGCCGCGCCATCGCCAAGGCCCTGAAGCTGGAGGGCGACCTGGCCAAGCAGGCCGCCAAGATGGTGGCTGGCCTCTACAAGGCCTTCACCGACAAGGACATGAGCCTGCTTGAAATCAATCCGCTGGTGGTGACCAGGGACAATCACCTGGTCTGCCTCGACGCCAAGATCAATTTTGACGGCAACGCGCTGGAGCGTCACCCCGAGATCAGGGAGCTGCGCGACCTGACCGAGGAAGACCCCAAGGAAATCGAGGCCTCGAAATATGACCTCTCCTATGTGGCCCTCGACGGCACCATCGGCTGCATGGTGAACGGGGCGGGCCTGGCCATGGCCACCATGGACATCATCAAGCTCTATGGCGCCGAACCCGCCAACTTCCTCGATGTCGGCGGCGGCGCGTCAAAGGAAAAGGTGACGGCGGCCTTCAAGATCATCACCGCCGATCCCAAGGTGAAGGGCATTCTGGTCAACATCTTCGGCGGCATCATGAAATGCGACATCATCGCCGAGGGCGTGTTGGCGGCGGTGCGCGACGTGGGGCTTCAGGTGCCCCTGGTTGTCCGTCTTGAGGGCACCAATGTCGAGCTCGGCAAGAAGATCATCAAGGACTCCGGTCTTAACGTGATCCCCGCCGATGACCTCGATGACGCCGCCAAGAAGATCGTCAAAGCCGTGAAGGAAGCTGCCTGATGTCCATTCTCGTCAACAAGAAAACCAAGGTCATCTGCCAGGGCCTCACCGGCGCGCAGGGCACCTTCCACACCGAACAGGCCATTGCCTATGGCACCCAGATGGTGGGCGGTGTCACCCCCGGCAAGGGCGGCTCCAAGCACATCGGCATTCCGGTGTTCGACACGGTGAAGGAGGCCCGCGAAAAAACCGGTGCCGACGCCACCGTCATCTATGTGCCGCCGCCCTTTGCGGCCGACGCCATTCTGGAGGCCATTGACGCGGAAATTCCGCTGGCCGTGTGCATCACCGAGGGCATTCCGGTCATGGACATGATCCGGGTGAAGCGGGCACTCGACGGCTCTAAAACCCGCCTCATCGGGCCGAACTGTCCCGGCGTTCTCACCCCCAATGAATGCAAGATCGGCATCATGCCGGGCAACATCTTCAAGAAGGGTTCGGTGGGCATTGTCTCGCGCTCCGGCACGCTCACCTATGAAGCGGTGTTCCAGACCACCCAGGAGGGCCTGGGCCAGACCACGGCGGTGGGCATTGGCGGCGACCCCGTCAAGGGCACCGAATTCATCGACATGCTGGAAATGTTCCTGGCCGACCCCAAGACCCAGTCCATCATCATGATCGGCGAGATCGGCGGCTCGGCCGAGGAAGAGGCGGCCGAATTCATCCGCAAGTCCAAGGTGAAGAAGCCCATGGTGGGCTTCATCGCCGGGCGCACCGCCCCTCCCGGCCGCCGCATGGGCCATGCCGGCGCCATCATCTCCGGTGGCAAGGGCGATGCCGGCTCCAAGATCGAGGCCATGATGCGGGCCGGCATTGCCGTCTCGGATTCGCCCGCCCTGCTCGGCAAAACCCTGGTCAAGAAACTGAAGCGTAAGTGATTTGACAGAATTGCCGGTTTAGACGCTTTAGGCAGGGCGGCGGGTTTCCCCCGCCCTGCTTCCTCCGGGGCCACTGAAAGGAAAGGCACGATGAACAAGACGGATCTGACGGCAGCCTTCGAGCAGACGTCCTTCCTCTATGGCGGCAACGCCCAATTCATCGAAAACCTCTACGCCAGATATCTGGAGAACCCCGCCGCCGTGGACCCCCACTGGCGGCAGTATTTTGCCGGTCTGGGCGACAATGCCAGCGAGGCGAAGGCGCAGGTTCAGGGCCCCTCCTGGCGCAAGGCCAACTGGCCGCTGTCGCCCACCGATGAAATGACTTCGGCCTTGGACGGCAACTGGGCCGCCCTTGAAAAGCACCTGGCGCCGAAGATTGCCGAGCGCGCCAAGGCCAAACCGGCCGACAGTGCCCCCGCCAAGCCGGCCGAGGCCAGCGAGGACGAGGTCCGCCGCGCCACCCTCGATTCCATCCGCGCCCTGATGATGATCCGCGCCTATCGCATGCGCGGTCACCTCGCCGCCGATCTCGATCCCCTGCACATGCGCAAGACCGGCCTTGAGGCCGAGCTTGACCCGGCAACCTATGGCTTCACCGAAGCCGACATGGACCGCGAGGTCTTTCTCGATCAGGTGCTGGGGCTGGAAAAGGCCACCGTCCGCCACATCCTGGAAATCCTGCGCTCCACCTACTGCCACACGCTGGGTGTGGAGTTCATGCACATCTCCGATCCCAAGCAGAAGGGCTGGATCCAGGCGCGCATCGAGGGCGAAGGCAAGTCCATCTCGTTTACCACCAACGGCAAGAAGGCCATCCTCAACAAGCTCATCGAGGCCGAGGGCTTCGAGAACTTCCTCAATGTCAAATACACCGGCACCAAGCGCTTCGGCCTTGACGGCGGCGAGAGCATCGTGCCCGCCCTGGAGCAGGTCATCAAGCGCGGCGGCAATCTGGGGGTGAAGGAAATCGTCCTCGGCATGGCCCACCGCGGCCGCCTCAACATTCTCGCCAATGTCATGTCAAAGCCGTTCTCGGCCATCTTCCACGAGTTCAAGGGCGGCTCCTCCACCCCGGACGAGGTGGAGGGTTCGGGCGACGTGAAATACCATCTCGGTGCCTCCTCGGACCGCGTCTTCGACGACAACACCGTGCACCTTTCCCTCACCGCCAACCCTTCCCACCTTGAAATCGTCGATCCCGTGGTGCTGGGCAAGGCGCGCGCCAAGACCGACCAGCGCGGCGATATGAACCGCACCTCGGTGCTGCCGCTGCTGCTGCATGGTGATGCCGCCTTTGCCGGTCAGGGTGTGGTGGCCGAATGTTTTGCCATGTCCGGCCTGCGTGGCCACAAGGTCGGCGGCTCGCTGCATTTCATCATCAACAATCAGATCGGCTTCACCACCGCACCGCACTGGTCGCGGTCTTCGCCCTATCCCTCTGATGTGGCGAAGATGATCGAGGCTCCCATCTTCCACTGCAACGGCGATGACCCGGAATCGGTGGTCTATGCCGCCAAGATCGCCACCGAATTCCGCCAGAAATTCCGCAAGCCCGTGGTCATCGACATGTTCTGCTACCGGCGCTTCGGCCACAATGAAACCGATGAGCCGGCCTTCACCCAGCCGCTCATGTACAAGTCCATCGCCCAGCACCCCACCGTGGTGGCAATCTATGGCCAGCGCCTGATCGATGAAGGCGTCATCACGGCCGAAGAATTCGAGGCCATGAAGGCCGACTACCGCAAGCGGCTTGATGACAGTCTGCAGGCGGCAGAAACCTTCAAGGCCAACAAGGCCGACTGGCTGGAGGGCCGCTGGGCCGCCATCAAGCGGGCCGGTGCCCATGATGATCCGCGCAAGGGCGCCACCGGCGTTGCCGTTGACCTTTTGAAGGATGTGGGCCGCAAGGCCACCAAAATCCCCAAGGCCATGGTGGTCCACAAGACGCTGGCCCGCGTGCTCGACGGCCGCCGCAAGATGATCGAGGACGGCACCGGCATTGACTGGGCCATGGCCGAGCAGCTTGCCTTCGGCACGCTGCTGAAGGAGGGCCATCCCATCCGCCTGTCTGGTCAGGACGTGCAGCGCGGCACCTTCTCGCAGCGCCACATTGTGCTGGTCAATCAGGAAACGGAAAAGCGCTACACGCCCCTCAACCACATGGAGAAGGACCAGACGGCCAAGCTTGAGGCCATCAACTCCATGCTCTCGGAAGAGGCCGTCCTCGGCTACGAATACGGCTATTCGCTGGCCGAACCCAATGTGCTCACCCTGTGGGAGGCCCAGTTCGGCGACTTTGCCAATGGCGCCCAGGTGGTGTTCGACCAGTTCATCTCATCGGGCGAGCGCAAATGGCTGCGCATGTCCGGTCTCACCGTGCTGCTGCCCCATGGCTATGAGGGCCAGGGGCCGGAACATTCCTCGGCCCGCATCGAGCGCTACCTGCAACTCTGCGCCGAAGACAACATGCAGGTGGCCAACTGCACCACCCCCGCCAATTATTTCCACGTGCTGCGCCGCCAGTTGAAGCGCGACATCCGCAAGCCGCTCATCATCTTTACGCCCAAGTCGCTGCTGCGCCACAAGCGCGCCACCTCGCCCATAGAATTCATGGGCGAGGGCACCACCTTCCACCGCCTGTTGTGGGATGACGCCGAAATGCTGCCGGGCGAAAAGATCAAGCTGGTGGCCGACGACAGGATGCGCCGCGTCGTGCTGTGCTCTGGCAAGGTCTATTACGATCTCTATGAGGAGCGTGAAAAGCGCGGCATTGATGATGTCTATCTCATCCGTGTCGAACAGCTCTATCCCTGGCCGCACAAGGCCCTGATCAACATCCTGTCGCGCTTCAAGCAGGCCGAAATCGTCTGGTGCCAGGAAGAACCCTACAATATGGGACCGTGGTTCTTCGTGGCCCCCAACATCGAGCGTGTGCTCGACTTCATCAAGGCCGCGCATCCGCGCCCGCGCTATGTGGGCCGGCCTGCCTCGGCCTCCACGGCAACCGGTTTGATGAGCCGCCATATTGCGGAACTGAAAACGTTCCTCGATGCGGCATTGGCTTGATTTGGTGAAAGGCAAAGAGATGGCGAAGGAAATCCGCGTTCCGGCTCTGGGTGAAAGCGTCACCGAGGCCACCATTGCAAAGTGGTTCAAGGCCGAAGGTGAGGCGGTGAAGGCCGACGAGCCGCTGGTGGAACTGGAAACCGACAAGGTGACGGTGGAAGTGCCAAGCCCTGCTTCCGGCAAGCTGGAAAGCATCATCGCCAAGGCCGGTTCCACCGTGGCGGTGGGTGCCCTTCTCGGCGCCATTGCCGAAGGTGCCGCTGGCGCTGCGTCGAAGCCCGCCGCCAAGGCCGCACCGGCACCGGCCAAGGCCGCAGCCGCACCGGCAAAAGCCGCAAGCCCCGACATTCCACTGTCGCCCGCCGTGAAGAAGGCGGTGACCGAAAACCAGCTTGACCCTGCCGCCATTCCCGGCACCGGCAAGGACGGCCGCATCACCAAGGGTGATGTCATCACCCACATGGAAAAACCCGCCGCCGCCCCGGCCCCCGCCGCAGCGCCCGTGGCTGCCACCGCGCCCGCCGCCCCCCAGGGGGCTGAGGAACGGGTGCGGATGTCGCGCCTGCGCCAGACCATTGCGCGCCGCCTCAAGGACGCGCAAAACACCGCCGCCATGCTCACCACCTTCAACGAGGTGGACATGACCGCCACCATGGCGCTGCGCAATCAATACAAGGACGTGTTCGAGAAGAAGCACGGCGTGAAGCTGGGCTTCATGTCCTTCTTCGTGAAGGCCTGCGTGCTGGCGCTCAAGGAAATTCCGGCGGTCAACGCCGAGATCGACGGCGAGGACATCGTCTACAAGAACTATTACCACGTTGGCGTGGCGGTGGGCACCGACAAGGGCCTGGTCGTGCCGGTGGTGCGCAATGCCGACCAGTTGTCCTTCGCCCAGATTGAAAAGACCATTGCCGACTATGGCAAGAAGGCGCGTGACGGCCAGTTGCAGATTGCCGACATGCAGGGCGGCACCTTCACCATCTCCAATGGCGGCGTCTATGGCTCGCTCATGTCCACGCCCATCCTGAACGCTCCGCAGTCCGGCATTCTCGGCATGCACAAGATTCAGGAGCGTCCCATGGCGGTCAATGGCCAGGTGGTCATTCGCCCGATGATGTATCTGGCGCTGTCCTATGACCACCGCATCGTTGACGGCAAGGAAGCGGTGACCTTCCTGGTGCGCGTCAAGGAAGCGCTGGAAGATCCGCAGCGCACCATTCTCGACCTGTGATACTGATGGCCGGGCCTGCCCCGGCCACTCCGCCGTTTCCGCGCCTTGAGAGGTTTCCATGTCCGCGAACTATGATCTCATCGTCATCGGCACCGGCCCCGGCGGCTATGTCGCCGCCATTCGGGCGGCCCAGCTTGGCCTCACGGTGGCGGTGGTTGAAAAGCGCGCCACCCACGGCGGCACCTGCCTCAATGTCGGCTGCATTCCGTCCAAGGCGCTGCTGCACGCCTCCGAGTCCTACCACGAAGCCACCCACAGCTTCGCCAGCATGGGCATTGACGTGAAGGCCTCCTTCGACCTGCCGCGCATGATGGCCTTCAAGCAGCAGGTGATTGACGGCAACGTCAAGGGCATCGACTTCCTGTTCAAGAAGAACAAGGTGGCGGTGCACCGCGGCACCGGCACCATCACCGCGCCCGGCACCGTGCAGGTGGGGGGTGAAACCCTCACCGCCAGGGCCATCATCATTGCCACCGGCTCTGACGTGGCCCGCCTCAAGGGCATCGACATTGACGAGGACAAAATCGTCTCCTCCACCGGGGCGCTGGCCCTGCCCAGGGTGCCGGAGCGTCTGATCGTCATCGGGGCCGGCGTCATCGGCCTGGAACTGGGCTCGGTCTATGGCCGGCTCGGCGCCAGGGTGACGGTGGTGGAATATCTCGACCGGATCCTGCCGGGCATGGATGGCGAAGTGGCCAAGACCGCCCAGCGCCTGTTGCAGAAGCAGGGCTTTGACTTCCATCTGGGCCAGAAGGTGACCGGCGCCAGAACCGGCAAGAAGGGTGTTTCCCTCACCATGGAACCGGCGGCAGGCGGTGCCGCCCAGACGCTGGAGGCCGATGTGGTGCTGGTGGCGGTGGGCCGCCTGCCCTTCACCGAGGGTCTGGGCCTCGACACGGTGGGGGTGAAGCGGGACAGCCGCGGCCGTATCGAGATTGATCATCATTTCCGCACCAGCGTGCCCGGCATTTACGCCATTGGCGATTGCGTGCGCGGCCCCATGCTGGCCCACAAGGCCGAGGATGAGGGCATTGCGGTCGCCGAAATCCTCGCCGGTCAGGCGGGCCACGTGAACTACGATGTCATTCCGGGCGTGGTCTATACCAACCCGGAAGTGGCCGTGGTCGGCAAGACCGAGGAGGAGCTGAAGGCCGCCGGGGTGGACTATCGCGTCGGCAAGTTCCTGTTCCTGGCCAATGGCCGGGCCAAGGCCAATCAGGCCACCGACGGCTTTGTGAAAATTCTTGCCGACGCCCGGACCGACCGGGTCCTCGGCGGTCACATTGTCGGTCCCATGGCGGGCGAGATGATCCACGAGATTGCGGTGCTGATGGAATTCTCCGGCTCAGCCGAAGATCTGGCCCGCACCTGCCACGCCCACCCCACCCTGTCCGAGGCGGTAAAGGAGGCTGCTCTCGCTGTGGCAGGTCGCGCCATCCACAGCTGAGTGCTGGAAAAAAGACACGCCAAGCGTGTAAAATTATCAATCTGAAAACCGTCTTTCACAGTCTTCCAGCAAAAAAAGGGTCGATTAACCTTTACACGTGCAACTTGTATCCGCGGCCAGGCGGTTGCGTGCATGGGGTTCACGCCTCTGCCCGTATCAGCCTAGAATAGGGAAATGCGTATCGTGTATCCGGTGTCAGATTCCGACAAGCAGCTCGACATTCTCCTTCTGGATGATGATCACGACCTGCTGACAGCCATGGCCGAACTGCTGGCCGATTGCGGCTACCGGGTGAAGGGCTTCACCGATCCCGACAGCGCCCTGGAATTTGCCCTGTCCCACCGCTTCCTCGTCGGCGTCTTCGACTATCGCCTGGGGGCCGGCAAGGACGGCCTCGACGTGGTGGAGGTCATGCGCCGCCTTGGCATCCAGTCGGCCTTTGTCATGGTCACGGCCGATGTCGAACAGGCCACGCGCCTGCGCGCCCTCAGCCTGAAGCTGTTTGACTATCTGCGCAAACCCGTGCAGCCCGACCTGCTGCTGGAAACCGTGGAACTGGCCCTGCTCCACGCCAGAAAACGCGCCGCCTGACCGGGCGCCAGCCTCAGATATCACCATCCGGCCGCGGCCGGGGCCGTTCAAAATAGCGCGCCAGCCGGAACGGCTTCACATCCACACAAGGCGTTTCGCCCGTCACCAGTTCAGCCATGAGCTGGCCCACCGCCGGACCAATGCCGAAGCCATGGCCGGAAAGGCCGGAGGCGAGGAACAATCCCCGCTGCTGCGGCAATTCCTCGAACACCGGCACGGCATCCGGCGTCACATCAATGGCGCCGGCCCAGATTTCCGCCATCTCTACACCGGCAAAGGCGGGAAACTGCGCCGCCAGATGCCGGGCGGCATCATGAATGAGCGCCGGATAGGGCTTGGGGTCCAGAATGCGCACTCTTTCAAAGGGTGACACCTCATCAAGCCGCCAGCGCCGGGCCAGCCGCGCCTCATCGAAGAAGCGCTTGCCCAGACGCAGTTTCACACCGCGCACATCGGTGATCATCAGCGGCAGGAAATCGAACAGCAGCCGGAAGCTGTCGGGAATGAGCGAGGCAACCGAATAGAGATTGTGGGCGATGGTATAGCCGCCATCGAGCCGCTTGCGCGCCGCAAAGCGCCCGCCAAGGAAAGTGACATCGGGACCCGCCGCCATGGGGCGGCTCCGCCCCACCGTATTGATCACGGTGAGCTGGGGAAATCTGATACCGAGATTGCCGAGAAAGCGCCGTGACCACGCCCCCGCCGCCAGCACGGCGGCATCACAGGCAATGGTGCCCTTCTCCGTCACCACGGCCGAAACGCGGCCTGCCGACGTTTCAATACCGCGCGCGGCGCATTGGGTGAAAATCTTGCCGCCCGCGCGGCGCAGATGCCGCGCCATGGCCGGCACGGCGATGAAGGGTTCGGCCCGGCCGTCATCCACCGTATAGAGCGCCCCGAGCGGGCGCCGCGTGCCGCCCGGCACCAGCGCTTCCGCCTCCGCCGCCGACAGAAGCCTGGTCTTCAGGTCAAAGCGGGCGGCATTGCGGTCATGCCAGCGCGCATTCCAGGCCAGGTCCTTTTCCGTATAGGAGAGATAGGCAATGCCCGCCTCGCGGTAGCCTGTCTCGGCTTCCACCGTGGCGTTCATCCGCCGCCATTTTTCCATGGCGAGTTTGGCCAGCGGAATCTCGCGCGGGTCACGCCCCTGCTGCCTCACCCAGCCCCAGTTGCGGCCCGATTGCTCGGCGGCAATCTCGCCCTTTTCCACCACCACCACATCAACGCCGCGCTGGCGCAATTCCATGGCCGTGGCGATGCCGGCCACGCCGCCACCCATCACCACCACGCCGGTGCGCCGGGGCAAGGCACCGTCACTCTCCACCCGTTCCACCGCAATCATGCTCTACACTCCTGCTTCGCCGCCCGAGGGTAGGAAGCAAGGCGTCGCGTGGCAAGGGTCAGCGGGTCGCGTGGGCCTTGCGGTATTGTTCGAGGATGTGGGCGCGGTCCACCTCGGTATAGACCTGGGTGGTGGACAGCGAGGCATGGCCCAAAAGTTCCTGAATGACCCGAAGGTCAGCACCATTGCCAAGCAGATGGGTGGCGAAGGAGTGGCGGAGCGCATGGGGCGTTGCCGTGTCAGCCAGGCCGAAGGCGCCGCGCATCCGCTCCATCAGCAACTGCACAAGGCGCGGCGACAGGGGCCCGCCCCTGGCCCCGCGAAACAGCGGCTCCCCCCGGCCCAGGGCAAAGGGGCAGAGCCTCACATAGTCGGCCAGTGCTGCCTTCGCCTCGTCGATGAGCGGCACCATGCGCGTCTTGCCGCCCTTGCCGGTGATGATGAGGGGGTCGGCCCCGGCCTGTTCCAGGCTCAGGCCAAGGGCTTCGGAAATGCGCAGGCCCCCGGCATAGAGCAGCGTCAGCACCGCCCGGTCGCGCGCCGCAATCCACGGCGGCACCTCGCCCTGATGCAACTCCGCCGCGGCCACCTGAGCGGCCTGCGCCGTGGTCAGGGGCTTGGGCACACCATGCCGCAGCCGGGGTGATTTCACCGCCGAAAGCCCGGCGTTGCGGAAGGTGCCGGTGCGCTCGCCATGGCGGAAGAAGGAACGCAGCGCCGACAGCTGGCGGGCCAGCGACCGGCTCTCCGCCCCGTCATTGCGCCGCCTTGCCATGAAGGCCCGAAAGTCAGACGCCGAAAGCCCCGCCAGATCGGCAAGGCCCGCCGGCGCACCCAGATGATCGGCCATGAAGGCGGCGAACTGGCCAAGGTCGCGGCCATAGGCCTCCAGTGTCCGGGGCGAAAGCCGCCGCTCACCCCTGAGGGCCGCAAGCCACAGGCGGGCCGCTTCCGCCGCATCGGGGGCAAGGTGGCTGGCAAAATCGCTCATCCCGCCAGTCTAGGGCGGCGATGGTGAACGAAACCTCAAGCACTGGCGATGGCCGGGCCGAAGTGCTCCACCACCGGAAAGGGCTCATAGAAAGGGTGCAGCAGCGCCTTCCAGCGCAGATAGCGCTCCGAGCGGCGAAACCCCTCCGTGTGATCGGCGCGGGCCTGCCAGCGCACCAGCAGCAGATAGCGCTGCGGGTCATCGCACTGCGGCCTCACCTCGAGACCGAGAAAGCCGGGGCTGGCGGCAATAAGCGGCAGCGCTTCCTTCAGCGCCTGCTCAAAGCGCTGGCCCTCGCCCGGCTTCACCTGCAACACCGCGTGCTCGAGGATCATGACGCCCCCAGACGGCGCGGGTCCAGCCCGCATTGCCGTTCGGCAAAGCGGCACAGCGCTGCCTCCAGCCGGGTGAGATCAGCCCGCCCCAGCGACCGCCCGTCCAGATGGGTCACCGGCCGGATGAAGCGCAGGCTGTTGGTCAGGAACACCTGATCGGCCTCATGCAGTTCGGACAGCTCCACCGCCCGCTCCTCCACCTGATAGTTGAGCAGCCCCGCCACATTCAAAATCATCTGCCGCATGGTGCCGGCAATGATCGCCTGATCGAGGGAGGGGGTGATGAGCCTGTCACCCTTCACCACAAAAATATTGGCAATGGTGGCACAGGCCACCCTGCCCGCCGTGGTGAGAAGCAGCGCCTCCTCCGCCCCTGCCGCCCTCGCTTCCCGTGCGGCGGCAATGCCATCGGCATAGGAGGTGGTCTTGAACCGCGCCGTGACACTGGCGGCATTGCGACTGAGGGTGCTGGTGGCAAGTGTCACCGGCTGAAACAGCAGCGCGGGCGACAGGGCCGCCAGCGTCACCAGCAGGGTGGGCCTGTCGCCATCGCCCGCAAGCCCCCGGCCGCCCGCCCCCCGCGTCAGCGTCAGGCGCAGCACTTCAAAGTCAGACGCCGAACCCGCCAGCACCGCCGCCATGCCCCGGTCCAGCGCCTCAAGATCAAGCGCCATCCCCATGGCCTCGGCTGCGCCCGCCAGCCGGGCCAGATGCGGTGCCCGCCACAGCGGGCTGCCGCGCACCACCGCCAGCGTGTCAAACACGCCATCCCCCAGCGTCAGACCGCGCTCGTCAGGCGCCAGCGCCAGTTCCGTCACCAGCGCGCCGTTGCACCAGGCCCTGTGCACCGTCATCGGCACCTCTCCAGAAAATTGTCCATCAGCTGATAGCCATGGGCGGTGAGAATGGACTCGGGATGAAACTGCACCCCGAACACCGGATGCTGCCGGTGGGCAAGGCCCATGATCTCTCCCCTGGCGCTGCGCGCCGTCACCCGCAGCGGTGAAGCTTCCTCGTCCAGTTCTACAATGAGCGAATGATAGCGCCCGGCGGCAAAGGGCGCGGGCAGACCGGCAAAGACGCCGCTGCCGTCATGGAACATGTCGGAGGCTTCGCCATGCAGCGGCTCGCGCGCCCGCACCACCCGCCCGCCGAACACCGCGCCGATGCATTGATGGCCAAGGCAGATGCCGAGAATGGGCAGCTTTCCCGTCAGCCTACGGATCAATTCATTGGACTGGCCCGCCTGGGCGGGTGCGCAGGGGCCGGGCGAGATGATGAGGCCGGAAGCCGCCGCCACATCCTGCTCCGTCAGCGCATCATTGCGCCGGACCGTCACCGCATGGCCCAGTTCCACCACATAGCGGGCCACGTTGTGAACAAAGCTGTCATAGTTGTCGACCAGCAGGATCATGGCGCGAAGGCCCCCTGAATGCGCGCCACCTTGGTCAGTGTCTCGTCATATTCCTCGGCCGGACGGGAGCGTGCGGTGATGCCGCCGCCGCCGGAAAAGCGCGCCGTGTCCCGGGCGAATTCCACCGTGCGGATGGCAATGGAAAAATCCGCCGCCCCCGAAAAACCGGCATAGCCCAGCGAGCCGCAATAGAGAGAACGCGGCGTTCCTTCCATTTCGGCAATCACTTCCATGGCGCGGATCTTGGGTGCGCCGGTGATGGAGCCGCCGGGAAAGAGCGCCGCCACAAGCCCGCCCGCCGCCACGCCCTCTTGCAGCTTCGCCGTCACCACCGAGGTCAGGTGATGCACCCCGGCATAGGACTCAAGCCCGCACAGCACCGGCACCATGACCGTGCCGGGTTCCGCCACGCGCGACAGATCGTTGCGCAGCAGATCAACGATCATCACATTCTCGGCCCGGTCCTTGCGGCTGGCCATGAGTTCGGCAATGAGGGCGGCATCCCGCGCCGGATTGGCATCGCGCCGCCTTGTGCCCTTGATGGGCCGCGCCTCCGCCAGGCGGCCGCGCAGCGCCACCAGCCGTTCCGGCGAGGCCGAGGCCACCACCACCGTGCCGAAATCGAGAAAGGCGGCAAAGGGTGCGGCATTGCGCTGGCGCAGCACGAGATAGAAGGCGAAGGGATCAAAGCCCGCGTCCACGGGGGCGGAAAACTGCTGGGCGATATTGGCCTGAAAAATGTCGCCCGCCAGCACATAGTCCACCGTGCGGGCAAGGGCCTGCTCATAACCAGCGCGGCTGAAGTTCGAGGTGAAACCCGCCAGACTGGCGCGGCCCAGCGGCGCCTGCGCTGCCGCCAGTTTTGCTGCCATGGCATCAAGCGCTGCTTCGCCGCCGCGGCTGATGATCCAGGCCCGCTCCTGCAGATGGTCAAAGGCCACCACCGTGTCATAGCGGTTGAGCATGAGCTGCGGCCCCGGCCCCTGCGGCAGGCGGAGCGAGGGTTCCAGCACGGCGCCATAGTCATAACCGATGAACCCGGCAAAGCCGCCCTGAAACGGCGGCAGGCCGGGCAGAGGCTCACACCGCTCCTCCGCCAGCAGCCGGTCGAGCAGGGCAAGCGCGCCCTCGTCCACCCGCTCCCCATCAAGATGGGTTGCGCCATCCTGAACCGTGATGGTCTGGGCCGGATTGCAGGCCAGAAAACTATAGCGCCCGAAATGTTCCTGGCGCATGGCGCTGTCGAGCAACAGGAGATGGCGTTCGCCCCTGAGCCGCGCCGCCAGTTCCGCCGGATCGTGGGGCACGATCTCGCGGGCAAGAACAGGCGCTAGGCGGGCGGCACACATGGCTTGGCATATAGGGCTGGCATGGCAGGCCGTCCAAGACTATTCCTGCCGCCATGAGCGAGGCCCCCAGAATCGCCGAGGTGCTGCTGCCGCTGGCGCTGGCCGGGGCCTATTCCTATGTCATTCCCGATGGCATGACGCTGGCCCCCGGTGACTATGTCGAGGTGCCGCTGGGGCCGCGTTCGCGCCTTGGCGTGGTCTGGGCGGTGAAGGCGGAAGCCCCCGAAGGCACCAGGCTCAAGCCCGTGTCGGCGCGCTTTGATTTTACCCCCCTGTCAGCGCTGCACCGGCGCTTCATCGACTGGCTTGCCAGCTATTATCTCGAACCGCCGGGCATGGTGCTGCGCATGGTGCTGCGCTGCCCCGGCCTCTTTGCCGAGCGTCAGGGCACACTGGCCTATCGCGCCACCGGCACAACCCCGCGCCGCCTGACGCCGCAGCGCCAGCGCGTGCTGGCCGTGGCGGCCGAGGGCTTTGCCCTGCGCGCCGGGGAACTGGCCGAACAGGCGGGCGTTTCCACCGCCGTCATCAAGGCGCTGGTGGCGGAGGGTGCCCTTGCCGCCATGGAACTGCCGCCCTTCCGGTCCTTTGCCGCGCCGGAACCGGATGGCGGCGGCCTTGAACTCTCCCCCGAACAGGCCAGGGTGGCCGAAGCCCTGCGCCAGACCGTGGCGGCGGGCGGCCACAGCGTCACTTTGCTCGATGGTGTCACCGGCTCGGGCAAGACCGAGGTTTATTTCGAGGCCATGGCCGAAGCCCTGCGCCAGGGCCGCCAGATGCTGCTGCTGCTGCCGGAAATCGCTCTCACTGCCTCTTTCCTAGCCCGCGTTGAGGCGCGCTTCGGGGCCGCCCCCGCCGCCTGGCATTCCGGCCTCAGGCCGCGCGAGCGCGAACGAAGTTGGCGCGCCGTGGCCCTGGGCGAAGCGAAGATCGTGGTGGGCGCACGCTCGGCGCTGTTTCTGCCCTGGGTCAATCTCGGTCTCATCGTCGTCGATGAGGAACATGAGAGCGCCTACAAGCAGGAGGATGGCGTCACCTATCACGCCCGCGACATGGCCGTGCTCTATGGCACGCTGGGGCGCTTTCCCGTCATTCTGTCCTCGGCCACGCCGTCGCTGGAAAGTCTGGTCAATGCCCAGCGCGGCCGCTACCACACGCTCAAGCTCACTGACCGCCATGGCCGCGCCGAACTGCCGGATATTGCTCTCATTGATCTGCGCCGCGACATGCCGGCGCCGGGACGCTGGCTGTCGCCGCCCCTGGCCGAGGCCGTGACCGAAACCCTGGCGCGCGGCGAACAGGCGCTGCTGTTCCTCAACCGGCGCGGCTATGCACCGCTCACCCTGTGCCGCGCCTGCGGCCACCGCATGGAGTGCCCCAACTGTGCCGCGGCACTGGTGGAGCACCGTTTCCGGCGGCAGTTGCAGTGCCACCACTGCGGCCATCTGGAGCCCGTGCCGCGCCAGTGCCCGGCCTGCGGGGTGGAGGGCAAGCTGGTGCCGGTGGGACCAGGCATCGAGCGTCTGGCCGAGGAGGTGCGCGAATTTTTCCCCGCCGCGCGGCTGGCCATTCTCTCCTCTGATCTGGCGCGCGATACGCTGCTGGCCGACACGCTGGCGGCGGTGGAGCAAGGGGCGGTGGACATTGTCATTGGCACCCAGCTGGTGGCCAAGGGCCACCACTTCCCCAAACTGACGCTGGCCGGTGTGGTGGATGCCGACCTGGCCCTGGAAACTTCGGACCCGCGCGGGGCCGAGCGCACCTGGGCGCTGCTGGCCCAGGTGGCGGGCCGGGCGGGACGCGGCGACCATCCGGGCCGCGCACTCATCCAGACCCATGTGCCCCACCACCCGCTGATGCAGGCCCTGGCCCATGGCAACCGCGACGCCTTTCTGGCCCAGGAAATGCGGGTGCGCGAGGCGGCGGGCCTGCCGCCCTATGGCCGACTGGCGGCCCTCATCATCTCCGGCGCCGAGGCGGGCGAGACGGAACGCTTTGCCCGCGATCTGGCCCGCCGCATTCCCGATGCGGCCGGCTTCAGCGTGCTCGGCCCCGCCCCGGCCCCCATCGCCCTGGTGCGCGGGCGGGTGCGCTGGCGCTATCTGGTGAAGGCCCCGCGCGAGGCCAATATCCAGGCCTTCCTGCGGCAGTGGCTGGGCGGCATTGCACCGCGGGGTTCACTGGCCCTGCAGATTGACGTGGACCCCTACAGCTTTCTCTGATTGCGTCAGCAGAACCGCCACGCAATGTGCTGGTGATAGCGCTGGCCCGGATCAAGCCGGGCCGAGGGAAAATCCGGGTGGTTCGGCGCATCGGGATAATTCTGCGCCTCCAGCGCCAACCCCTGATGGATCTGCAACGGCCCCGTCTTGCCAGGCATGGAAGGCCCCCAGTGATCGGCGGTATAGATCTGCAACAGCGCCTCGCTGCACCAGATTTCCATGGCCCGGCCCGAGGCGGGGTCGCGCAGGCGGCAGGCGCGTTTCAGTGCGCCCCTTTTCCCCCGCAGCACAAAACCCGTGTCATAGGCCTCGGCTATTCTGCGGCTCGTGCGGAAATCAAAGCGCGTGTCCTGCACCGGGGCCACGGCACCGGTTGGAATTTTCGCCGCCGTCAGCGGCAGCATGTCATCGGCCTCGATCAGCAGCTCATGGTCAAGCACCGACCCACCCCCTGCCAGATTCCAGTAGCCATGGTTGGTGAGATTGATGACCGTGGGAGCCGTGGTGACGGCCTCAAGGTCAAGTGTGAGCCCATCTGCCGTCAGCCGGTAGGTGGCGCTGGCCTGCACCGCGCCCGGATAGCCCTGATCGCCATCATGCGAGGCAAGGCGGAAACACACCCCGTCATCCACCGCTTCCGCATCCCATGACCGGTGGCAAAAACCCTCCGGCCCGCCATGCAGCTGGTCAGGCGGCGTATTGGCCACAAGCCTCACCTCGCGCCCGTCCAGGGGGAAGCGCGCCCCGGCAATGCGCCCGGCAATCCGCCCGCAAATGGCCCCGGCGGTGATGTCGGCTGCGGCGAAATTGCGCCCCGCCCCCATGACCACATCCACGCCATCCACGGTGAGCGCCACAAGCCGGGCCCCCTCGGCTGCAAACTGCGCTGCAAGCCTGCCCTGCGCCAGCCGCAACCGGCCATTCTGTCCTGTCATTCATTCAATCTTTCGCATGTTCCGGCACCGCCCGGAAACCCGGGTGGCGATTTTTTCACCTTGCCGCATTTCACTTTGCCGCGCCATGCACTACCTTAAGGACAGAGGAGGACTGCCATGACCTATCGCACCATCCTTTTGAGCCTCAATGAAGTGGCCCGTCTGCCAGAGCTCCTAGAAGCCGCCGTGACCGTGGCCCGCACCCAGGCCGACAAAAAGGCCCCCATCCATGTTTCCGGCCTCTATGTCATTCCCGCCGCCCAGATCTATCCCTCCATCGGCTTTGAAGCCATTCCGCAAACCTTTGACGGCACCCAGGCCTTCTTCCGCGAACACCAGCAGAAGGTGGCCGACAGCTTCACCGGCACCATGAGCCGCGAGGGCCTGACCTTTGACTTCCGGCTGGTTGAGTCGAAGCTGCCGGTCATCAGCGACGAGGTAGTGAACCAGGCCCGTGCTGTTGATCTGGTGATCATCGCGGCCACCGATGCCGCCGCCCCCACCGGCGTTGAGCAGGACTTTGTCGAACAGGTGGTGATGGGTTCGGGCCGTCCCGTGCTCATTCTGCCCAACAAGGGTGAGGCGCTTTCCGCCATCAAGGATGTGGTGGTGGGCTGGGACGGCGGCCGCGAGGCGGCGCGCGCCTGTTTTGATGCCCTGCCGCTGCTGCGGAAGGCGTCCACGGTGCGCATTGTCTCGGTTGATCCGCAGAAGAACCCCGCCAACCGCCATGCCGTGCCCGGTGCCGACATTGCCGAGGCGCTGGCCCGCCAGGGTGTGAAGGCCACGGCCGAAAGCTATCCCACCGAGGGGCTGGACCCCGGCCAGGCGCTGCTGCGCAATGCCGCCGACGCCGGATCAAGCCTGGTGGTCATGGGCGCCTATGGCCATTCCCGCCTCAGCGAGATGATTTTCGGCGGCGCCACCAAATTCGTTCTCGCCCGCCATGGCCTGCCCATTCTCATGTCGCATTGACGGAGGCTGCCATGCTGAAGCGCGTGCGCCTTGAACTGGCCCGTGACCATGACCATCCGGCGGGCTCACCGGTCGAGGGCTATGAGTTCACCGCCCCCCTCGACCCCCAGGGCCACATCCTCGCCGATGAATGGACGAAGAACCGCGACCTGTGCCGGGTCCGGCGCTTCCGCCCCGGCGAGGCCGACGATATCGGCCATCTGGTGCGCAAGCCCGGCGGCTCCTGGGCCTTCCACTATGACATCAACTCCGACGAGGAGGACGATGAGGCCGGCTACCGCTTCGGCAATCACGCCTTTGCGCCCGGCGAATATGTGTCGGTGAAGGAAGACGAGGGCCTCCGCACCTATCAGGTGAAGCGCGTGGCCCCCTTGCGGGACTAGAGATGTCCTCCATGCGAACGCGGGGCGGCCCGGGCCGCCCCCTTGCTTTTGGGCTTGAAAGCGGCTCCGTCCCCCGCTACCCCAGCGCCAGCATTGTGAAGGAGCCTGCCATGACCAGCCATTCCCTCTTCCTCCTGCCCGGTGACGGCATCGGCCCCGAAGTCATGGCCGAGGTGGAAAAGCTGGTCCACTGGTTCTCCAAGCAGGGTATCGCCCGGTTTGAAACCGACCGCGGCCTGGTGGGCGGCTCGGCCTATGACGCCCATGGCGCGGCCATTTCCGAGGCCGACATGGCCAAGGCGCAAGCAGCGGACGCCGTGCTGTTCGGCGCGGTGGGCGGCCCCAAATGGGACAAGGTGCCCTATGAGGTGCGCCCCGAGGCGGGCCTGCTGCGGCTGCGCAAGGATCTCGGCCTCTTTGCCAATCTCCGCCCCGCCATCTGCTATCCGGCGCTGGCCGACGCCTCGTCGCTGAAGCGCGATGTGGTGGAGGGCCTCGACATTCTCATCGTCCGGGAACTGACGGGGGGCGTCTATTTCGGCGAACCCAAGGTGATCGGCACGCGCGACGACGGCGCCCACAAGGGTGAGAAATACGCCATCGACACACAGGTTTATGACACATACGAAATCGAGCGCATTGCCCGCGTCGCCTTCGACCTCGCCAAGACCCGCAAGAACAAGGTGTCCTCGGCGGAAAAGCGCAATGTGATGAAGACCGGTGTTTTGTGGAACGAGGTGGTTACCCGCATTCACCAGACGGAATATCCGGACGCCGCGCTGGACCATGTGCTGGCCGACAATTGCGCCATGCAGCTTGTCCGCTGGCCCAAGCAGTTTGATGTCATTGTCACCGACAATCTCTTTGGTGACGTGCTGTCGGATGTGGCCGCCATGCTGACCGGCTCGCTCGGCATGTTGCCCTCGGCCTCGCTGGGCGCGCCCGACGCCAGGACCGGGCGGCGCAAGTCGCTCTATGAGCCGGTGCATGGTTCAGCCCCCGACATTGCGGGCAAGGGCTATGCCAATCCCATCGCCATGATCGGCTCCTTCGCCATGGCGCTCCGCTATTCGCTGAACCTGGGCGACTGGGCCGACAAGCTCGACCGCGCCATTGCCGCCGTGCTGGCGCAGGGCATCCGCACCCGCGACATCGCCTCTGACGCCATGCCCGCCAATGCCTCCACCAGCGAAATGGGCGAGGCCATTCTGAAGGCGCTGCAAAAAATCGCCTGAGCCGGAAGCCGCAGGCATCAGACCGGCAGAAGCCCCCCGTCGGTCTGATCAGGGCTGCACTGTCACTTCTTGCGCTTGCGCGCCGCCAGCGTGCGCAGCCTCAGCGCATTGAGACGGATGAAGCCCGCCGCATCCTTCTGGTCATAGGCGCCGCGGTCATCCTCGAAGGTCACCAGCGCATCGGAATAGAGCGACTTCGGCGATGTGCGGCCAGCGACGATGACATTGCCCTTGTAGAGGGTGAGGCGCACCACCCCTTCCACATGTTCCTGGGATTTGTCGATCATGGCCTGCAGCATCTCGCGCTCCGGCGAGAACCAGAAGCCGTAATAGATGAGTTCGGCATAGCGCGGCATGAAACTGTCCTTGAGGTGGGCTGCCTCGCGGTCGAGCGTCAGGCTTTCCATGGCGCGGTGGGCAGCCAGAAGAATGGTGCCGCCGGGCGTTTCATAGACGCCGCGCGACTTCATGCCGACAAAACGGTTTTCAACGAGGTCCAGCCGGCCGATGCCATTGTCATGGCCCAGGCGGTTCAACTCGGTGAGAATGGTGGCGGGCGACATTTCCGTGCCGTTGATGGCGATGGGATCACCCTTCTTGAAGGTGATCTCGATGTCGGTCGGGCTGTCCGGGGCCTCCATGGGCGAGATGGTGCGCTGATAGACATAAGCCGGCGGCGTCACCCACGGGTCTTCCAGCACCTTGCCTTCCGAGGATGAGTGCAGAAGATTGGCATCAACCGAGAAGGGCGCCTCGCCGCGCTTGTCCTTGGCCACCTGAATCTGGTGGGCCTCGGCGAAATTGATGAGGTCGGTGCGGCTCTTGAAGGCCCATTCCCGCCACGGCGCGATGATCTTGATATCGGGGTTCAGCGCATAGGCCGTGAGCTCAAAGCGCACTTGGTCATTGCCCTTGCCGGTGGCGCCATGGGCAATGGCGTCAGCCCCCGTCTCCCGGGCAATCTCGATCAGGCGCTTGGCAATGAGCGGCCGGGCAATGGAGGTGCCCAAAAGATAGACGCCCTCATAGACGGCGTTGGCCCGGAACATGGGGAAGACGTAATTGGCGACGAAATCCTCGCGCGCGTCCTCAATGTAGATCTGCTTGATGCCAAGCTGCTCGGCCTTGCGGCGGGCCGGTTCCAGCTCGCCCCCCTGGCCCAGATCGGCGGTATAGGTCACAACCTCCGCCCCATATTCGGTCTGCAGCCACTTCAGGATGATGGAGGTATCAAGCCCGCCCGAATAGGCGAGCACCACTTTCTTCACTTTTTGCTTGGACATGGGAAAGGCTTCCAGAAGGGGGATCAATCGGCTGCGGGACTATCACGGGGCAGGCTTTCCCTGCAAGCCTCAGACCCGCTCCTTCGCCTTCAGCTTCTGGCTTTCGGACTTCAATTGCCCGCAGGCCGCCATGATGTCGCGGCCCCGGGGCGTGCGCACCGGGCTGGCATAGCCCGCCTTGTTCAGGATCTCGGCAAAGGCCTCGATGGTTTCCCAGTCGGAACATTCGTAGGGCGCCCCCGGCCAGGGGTTGAAGGGAATGAGATTGACCTTGGCCGGAATCCTGGCCAGCAGCTTGACCAGCCGCCGCGCATCGGCGGGCGTGTCATTCACCCCCTTCAGCATCACATATTCAAAGGTGATGCGGCGCGCATTCGACGCGCCCGGATAGGCCCTGACCGCCGCCAGCAATTCGGCAATGGGATATTTCTTGTTGAGGGGAACGAGCCTGTTGCGCACCTCGTCGGTGGTGGCATGGAGCGAAATGGCCAGCGATGTGCCGATCTCCGCTCCCGCCCGGATGATCTCCGGCACCACGCCCGAGGTCGACAGCGTGATCCGCCGCTTCGACAGCGCAATGCCCTCATTGTCGGCAATGATGTGGGCCGCCGCCTTCACATGGTCGAAATTATAGAGCGGCTCACCCATGCCCATGAACACGATGTTGGTGAGATAGCGCCCCGCCTCCGGCGGATCGGGGTTGACCGCCAGCTGATGCGGCCATTCCGCCAGCTTGTCGCGCGCCAGAAGCACCTGGCCCACGATCTCCTCTGCCGTCAGGTTGCGCACCAGCCGTTGCGTTCCCGTGTGGCAGAAGGTGCAGGTGAGCGTGCAGCCCACCTGCGAGGAAATGCACAGCGTGCCCCGGTCCTCCTCCGGGATATAGACCATCTCCACCTCATGGGCAGCGCCCCGCTCATCAGGGGCGAGCCGCAACAGCCACTTGCGCGTGCCGTCGCTTGATGTCTGCTCCACCACCACCTCGGGCCGGGAGATGACAAAGACCTCCGCCAGCGCCTCGCGCAGCTCCTTCGACACATCCGTCATGGCGGCAAAGGAGGTTACGCCGCGATGATACATCCAATGCCAGATCTGGCGCATGCGCATCTTGCGCTGACGCTCGGGCACCCCCGCCAGCGCCAGCGCTTCGGCCAGTGCCTCACGCGTCATCCCCACCAGAGAGGTGCGGCGGTCATTGGCGATGTAACGTGGCGGCGGCGCAGGGCGGATCAGCGTGGTCATGGCGCCTTGCCCGTCACCCCGACCATGGGCCCCAGCGCCATGAAACTGTCATTGCGGTTAAGCTCCGGCGCATAGAGGCTGGAAATGGTGCCATCGAGAAACAGCGCGTTGGAACAGGCGAGCGTATCGCGGAACAGCACGGCAAACTCGTGAAAGTTCACCGCGGTTTCGGAAATGACGAAGATGGCCGTATGCGCATCCGTCACGCCCACGCCGTTTCTGATCTTGCGCGAGGTGCCGCTGGCCGAAAAGGCGGGGTGAATCTTGCCGTTGATCACCAGCATGGGGCCGGACTGGGTGGCAAAATCGGGTGTGGCCCCCAGCGCGGCATAGCTGTCGCTGTCAGCCACCCCCACCGTGTCGCCCGCCCCGTAGAACACGCCATTGGGCTTCAGGTGAAAATTGCCCGGCCCATTGCGGCGGTTAAGCCGCCGCGCCTGTTTGCCATCCTGCACGTAAAGGCCGATGGGTTTCAGGTCCTGGCCAAACATGCCGCCGTTCATGGCAAACAGCAGCTTCTGCCCGGCGGCGGCAAGGCTGCCCTCCAGCGCGGCGAAGGAACCCAGCGGTTCACCCTGGGCATTGAGATTGAAAAGCCCGATCCGGCTCTGGCGCGCGTCAAAGGCGCAGACGGTGTACCGCGCGCCGTTCACCTCCAGAGGCCGGCAGGCCGCATCGGCGGCGGCCGCCGGGGCCATCAGCGCCGCCAGCAGCAACAGGGTCCGCCGTTTAACCGTCCACAGAAGGAATCGCATTTACTTGCAGGCGCTGTCGATCTTCTCGACCGCGGCCGAAAACCCCGCGAGCGAGTAGTGATCGGTGGTTTGGGTGCCCCGGCCCGACGTGCCGGAGACGGACAGTTTGTGGCCCTTCTTCATGGCGCCAACGATCTGGCGTTCCTTGGCGGTGGTGTCAGCCCAGGCGCCGTCGCCATTGGTGAACAGCTCAAACTCCTGGTCATCGACTTTGAGAGAAACCAGCGATGAATCCTTGAAGGGGTAGCCGATGATGGAGGAAACCTCGCCCCTGATTTTCCGGCCGGGCATGTTGGTGACGAGGAAGAACACCGGGTCGCGCTTGACCTTGCGGCTTGATTCGCTCGACTTGGGCGAGGAGACCGCATAGCACACCTTGGTGTCCGGGGCCTGATAGCTGTAGGCCGCCCAGTCGTCATAGGTGCCCAGCAGCTGCGGTTCTGCGGCCTGGGCAGCACCCGCCACCGCCAGCCCAACAGCCGCCCCCAGGCCCCATAAGAAAAATCCACGCATCGCCAGTCTTTTAACCTCTGTTTGCGCCCCCTGCCACCCCTCATGGGCAGAAATTCCGGCCCAATTTTGGCAATGCAACGGAAGGCTGATGTTGCAGCGCACAAGCGGCTGATATAGATCAAAACAGTCTCTACCGGAGCTTGCCATGACCGTTCAGGATTTTCTCCACGCTGCCGCTGAAGCGGGTGACGCCCTGCTGCTGAAGGCCCGCGCCGCCCTGTCCCAGCGAATTGATGCGGAGGGCAAGGGCCTGAGCCGTGGTCTGGACCGCCACCAGCATGAGGCCCATGGGCTGGCCTGGCTTGCCACCTATGTCGAAACCTTCCGGGCCCTGTCCGACTATGCCGCAAGGCTGGCCGCCGCCGACCAGCTGGGAGAGCTGGAGCGGCTGCTCATTGCCGTGGCGGCGGGCGAATATGCCCAGCAGATCCTGGGCGGCATTCTCATGAACCAGCAGGAGATCTTCCGCCTGTCGAGCCTCGGCCTCGGCGAGGACGAGCTGAAGGCGCTCCGCCAGCAGGTGGCGGGCTTTGCCGGCAACACCCCGGAAAACCGGGCTGAACTGGCCAGGCTCATCGCCGAACATCAGGCCGGCCACACCCATGGCGCCTGCGGCCTCGACGGTCTCATGGATGAGATGCGCGAGACCATGAACCGCTTCATTGCCGACAAGGTGGCCCCCCACGCCCATGGCTGGCACCAGAAGAACGCCTATGTGCCGCTGGAGATCATTCAGGAACTGGCCGAACTCGGCGTTTTCGCCCTCACCCTGCCGGAGGACTTCGGCGGCCTTGGCCTGCCCAAGGAGGCCATGTGCGTTGTCTCCGAAGAACTGTCGCGCGGCTGGATTGCCGTGGGTTCGCTTGGCACCCGCGCCGAAATTGCCTGCGAACTCATCATGAATGGCGGCACCGAGGAGCAGAAGCAGAAATGGCTGCCAAGAATTGCCAGCGGTGAGATCCTGCCCACCGCCGTGTTCACCGAACCCAACACCGGCTCGGACCTGGGCTCGCTGCGCACCCGCGCCATCAGGGATGGCGATGTCTACAAGGTCACCGGCAACAAGACCTGGATCACCCATCCCGTCCGCGCCGATGTCATGACCCTGCTGGTTCGCACCAACCCCGATGAGCCGGGCTACAAGGGCCTGTCCATGCTGCTTGCCGAAAAGCCGCGCGGGAATGATGCCGATCCCTTCCCCGCCAGGGGCATGTCGGGCGGCGAGATCGAGGTGCTCGGCTATCGCGGCATGAAGGAATATGAAATCCGCTTCGAGGATTTCGAGGTCAAGGCCGAGAACCTTCTTGGCGGGGTTGAGGGCCAGGGCTTCAAGCAGCTCATGCAGACCTTTGAGTCCGCCCGCATCCAGACGGCGGCCCGCGCCGTCGGCGTGGCCCAGAACGCCCTTGATCTCGGTTTGAAATACGCCACCGAGCGCGTCCAGTTCGGCAAGCCCATCATCAATTTCCCGCGCATTGCCGACAAGCTGGCGCTGATGGCCGCCGAAGTCATGGCGGCCCGCCAGCTCACCTATCGTGCCGCCCGTGAGAAGGATCAGGGCCTGCGCTGCGACCTTGAGGCCGGCATGGCCAAGCTCCTGGGTGCGCGCGTTGCCTGGGCGGCCGCCGACAATGCGCTGCAAATCCACGGCGGCAATGGTTTCGCCCTGGAATTCGCCATTTCCCGCGTGCTCTGTGACGCCCGCATCCTCAACATCTTCGAGGGGGCGGCCGAAATCCAGGCCCAGGTCATTGCCCGCCGCCTGATGGATGGCGGCAACTGACCTTTGCAAAGCGGCAGCAAAGCCCTACATCCCCGGAAGCCACGCCTTCCGGGGAAAATCCCGGGGGAAATCCCGGGGAAAATCCATGACCGACCGCAGCGTTCTCATCACCGGCTGTTCCACCGGCATCGGCCACACCGCCGCCCACATGATCCGGGCGCGGGGCTTTCGCGTCTTCGCCACGGCGCGCAAGCCTGAAGATGTGGCCCGCCTCGCCGCCGAAGGGTTTGAGGCCCTGCCCCTTGATTATGAGGACAGCGCCTCGCTCGCAGCCTGCGTGAACGAAGTGTCCCGCCGCACCGGCGGCAAGCTCTATGCCCTCTACAACAACGGTGCCTATGGCCAGACCGGCGCACTGGAGGATGTGAGCCGCGCCGTGATGCGCCGCCAGTTCGAGGCCAATGTCTTCGGCTGGCATGAGCTGACCAATCTCTGCCTGCCGCTGCTGCGCGCCGCGGGTGAGGCCCGCATCATCAACACCTCATCGGTGCTGGGTCTCGTCGCCATGCCGTTTCGCGGCCCCTACAACGCCTCCAAATTCGCCGTCGAGGCGCTGAGCGAAACCCTGAAGCAGGAACTGTGGGACACCGGTGTGCGCGTCATTCTCATCAATCCCGGCCCCATCACCACGGCCTTCCGCGACAATGCCGTGAAGGCCTTCGAGGAAACCATCGACGAGACCGGTTCCAGCCATCACCGCGCCACCTATGCCCGGCAGCGCGACACGCTGATGCGCGGCGACAACTCCTTCCTCACCCTGCCGCCCGAGGCGGTGGTGAAAAAGGTGATCCACGCGCTGGAAAGCCCGCACCCCCGGCCGCGCTATAACGTGACGCTGGCCACCCACCTCATGGCGGCGGGCAAGCGCCTGCTGCCGCAGCGCCTGTTCGACTGGTTTCTGCACCTCGCCAGCCGGGCGTGACCCTCTGCCGCAGCCCAGCCTGACAGACGGCTGACAGACCCCATTGCCGCATTGTCAGCCGGGTTTGATTACACCGGCGTCATGAACACCCCCCGCACGATTCCGGTCTGGGATGCTGCTCTGCGCCAGTTTCACTGGCTGCTGGTGGCCGCCATGGCGCTGGCGGCGGTCACCGGCTTTCTCCTCAACGCCACCTGGCTGGCCTGGCATGTGGCAGGCGGCCTCACCGCCCTGGCGCTGGTGCTGTTCCGGCTGATCTGGGGCTTCACCGGCTCGACCCACAGCCGCTTTGCCAGCTTCATCCCCCGCCCCGCCGACGTTGTGGCCCACCTCAAATCGCTTACCCACCGCCACCACACCGCCCATGCCGGGCATAATCCCCTGGGCGCGCTCATGGTGCTGGCGCTGCTCGCCGTGGTGCTGGCGCTGGCGGTCACCGGTCTTGGCGTTCTCGGCGGCATGCTGAAGCAGGGGCCGTTCAAATCACTGCTCAGCTTTGCGGCGGGCCGCAGTTTCCGTGAGGTTCACGAACTGGCCGCCTGGACCCTGCTGGCCATGGTGGTGGCCCATGTGGCCGGCGTCTTCTATGAAAGCCGGCGGGCGCGCGACAATCTCGCCCGCGCCATGCTGACCGGCCGGAAGACGCTGGATGCCGCCGCGCTGGCAGCCCGCCATAATCAGATCACCGCCAGTGCCGCGCGGCCCCGCGCCGCCCTTGCCCTGTCGGCAGGTCTGGCTGTGCTTGTCGCCATCCCCGCCATCATGGGCCTTAAGGCGCCGCCCCAGGGTGTGCCGCCCGCCACCCTTGACCCCGCCTATGTGAAGGCCTGTGGCGATTGCCACATGGCCTATCCGCCGAGCCTTCTGCCCGCCGCCCGCTGGCAGGAGATGATGGCCACCCTCGCCGACCACTTCGGTGAGGATGCCAGCCTTTCTGCCGCCGATGCCGCCAGCATCAGCGCCTATCTCGCCGCCAACAGTGCTGAACACTGGGACACGCTGGCCGCCCACGCCTTTGCCACCAACACATCGCCCGAGCCCCTGCGCCTCACCACCACGCGCTTCTGGCAGCGCCTGCATGGCGGTATTCCCGATGCCGTCTTTGCCCGCACATCGGTTGCCACCAAATCCAACTGCGCCGCCTGCCATGGCGATGCCGCAAGCGGCCTCTTTGCCCCCCAGATGATCAACGTGCCGAAGGAGTGACTGACATGAAGAGACTGATCCCTGCCCTGATGGTGCTGGCGGGCCTTGCCGCACCGGCGCTGGCTGGTCCCGCGCAGGACGCCCAGATCGCCGCCTATCTCACCGCCGCCAAGGCCGCCGATCCGGGTTTTGCCGGATTTTCGGCCGCGCGCGGCAAGGCCTTCTTCATGGCCGATCACACCGGCGGCAAGCCGGACACGCCGTCCTGCACCTCCTGCCACACCAAAAATGTCACCGTCGCCGGCCAGACCCGCGCCGGCAAGGCCATAGACCCCATGGCCCTTTCAAAAACCCCGGACCGTTTCTCCGACCCGGCCAAGGTGGAGAAGTGGTTTGGCCGCAACTGCAATTCCGTTCTGGGCCGCGACTGCACGCCCGCCGAAAAGGGCGACGTGCTGAGCTGGCTCGTCAGCCAATAGGAGTCCCCTGATGATCCGTTCCGTTTCGGTTTTTGGTCTCATTGCCGTGGCCCTTGGCCTGGTGGTGGTGCCGTCGCTGCCCGCCATCGCCGAGGACGAGGGCGAGCGCTTCCCGCCCATCAAACACGAGGCGACGCTGAAGGAATGTGCTGCCTGCCACATGGCCTTCCAGCCGCAGATGCTGCCCCAGCGGTCGTGGGCTGCCATCATGGGTGATCTGGCCAACCACTTCGGCGAGGATGCCACGCTGGCCCCCGATGTGCAGAAGGACATCACCGACTATCTCGTTGCCAATGCCGCCGACGCCAGGGGCAAGTCGCGCTGGATGCGCCGCATCGCCGCCACTGAAACGCCGCTGCGCATCACCGAAACCCCCGCCTGGATTCGCGCCCATGCCGAGGAGGTGAACCCCGCCCGCTTCACCGATCCCAAGGTGAAGTCCAAGGCCAATTGCATGGCCTGCCACCGCGGCGCCGACAAGGGTTACTACGAGGACGATTGAACCTTGAACCGGGGGGGCCAACCTCCCATATGCGGACGGCCGGTTCCCTTCGACGCGGGGGGCCGGCCGTCTTGCATCGAGGAGGGTCGCATGGCTCCGCCGCCGGATCAGGAAAACAAGGTGAAACGCGAGTTCTGGCCCAAGCTCAGAGCCAATCTGGCGCGCCTGCCCTTTGCCGACGAACTGGTGGCCGCCTATTACTGCGCCACCGACAGCGCCACCCCGCTCAAGGTTCGCGCCACGCTGTTTGGCGCCCTGGCCTATTTTATCCTGCCCTTTGACGCCGTGCCCGATTTTCTCCTGGGTCTCGGCTTCACTGATGACATGGCGGTGATTGCCGCCGCCATTGCGCTGGTCCGCACCCATGTGACCCAGGCTCACCGCGACCGGGCCCGGCACACGCTGGCCAAGATGCAGGCGACCGACGCCGATGTGATCGACGTCACCTGATCATATGGACTTGGCCGTCCACCCACGGCAAACTGGGCCCATGAGCGACAATCCGGTCGGCCATCTCAGCCAGTTGCTGCGCGAGGCGGTGTGGCGGCTCTTTGCCGACGAGGCCATGCCGCTCGCTGGCAACATCGCCTTCCGCATGATCTTCTCGATCTTTCCGTTTCTCATCTTCCTCACCGCCCTCGGCGGCTTCCTCGGCAATGAAGCCCTGGCCCAGCGCATTGTCGATTTTCTGCTGGAGGTGGCGCCCGACCAGCTGGTCAATCCGCTGGCGCCGGAAATTCACCGCATCCTCACCGTGCCGCGCACCGGTCTTCTGTCCATCTCGGCGGCGCTCACCATCTGGAGCGCCATGGCCGGGGTGGACAGCGTGCGCGTGGCGCTGAACCGCGCCTATGACCTGAAGGAACAGCGCAGCATGGCCAAGCTCTATGGCCAGAATACCGCCTTCATCATCGTTGCGGCCTTCGGCCTTCTGGCGGTGGCGCTGCTCATCATCGGCGTGCCGCTGCTGCTGGCCGCCCTTGAGCACTATGCCCCCGGCATTCGCGAGGCCGCCGCCCCCCTGAGCATCTGGCGCTATCCGGTGGCCATTCTGTTGCTGCTGGTGGGCCTCACCACTGCGCATCGCATTCTGCCGGCGCGGTCGCTGCCGTTCCGGCAGATCCTGCCCGGTGTGGGGCTGACCCTGGCGGCCTGGCTTCTCATGTCCATGGCCTATTCGCAGTGGCTCCTGCGCTTCAACACCTTCGCCTCCACCTATGCTTCGCTGTCCGGCATCTTCGCCGCCATGTTCTTCATCTATCTGTCGGCCCTGGCCCTCATCCTCGGTGGCGAGTTGAACCGGGTGCTGGCCATTCATCGCGGCCAGAAAAAAATGGGCGGGGATGATGCCCCGCCCGCCGAAACCGGATCGTCATAAACTCAGGCGTTGTCGGACGCCTCGATCGTGTCCTCGAAGGTGTGCAGACCCGTGGTCGGCGCGCACACCAGCACCGCCATGTTGCCGGGCTTGTGTTCGTTCTTCCACATCTTCATGTGGGCCTTGGGAATATCCTTCCACGAATAGACTTCCGACATGCACGGATCGATGCGCTGCGCCACCACCAGCTTGTTGGCGGCCGACGCCTGGAACAGATTGGCGAAGTGCGAACCCTGCACGCGCTTCTGATGCATCCACAGATAGCGCGCATCCATGGTGAGATTGTAGCCCGTGGTGCCGGCGCAGATGGCCAGCATGCCGCCGCGTTTCAGCACCAGCACCGAGACCGGGAAAGTGGACTCGCCCGGATGCTCAAACACCATGTCGACGTTGTTGCCCTTGCCGGTATAGTTCCAGATGGCCTTGCCGAATTCGCGCGCCTGTTTCATCCACTCGTTATATTCGGGCGTGTTGACCTTGGGCATCTGGCCCCAGCACTTGAAGTTCTTGCGGTTGATGACGCCCTTGGCGCCAAGCTGCATGACGAAGTCGGCCTTGTCGTCATCCGAAATGACGCCGATGGCATTGGCGCCCGCCGTGGCGCAAAGCTGGATGGCCATGGAGCCAAGCCCGCCCGAGGCCCCCCAGACCAGAACATTCTGCCCCGGCTTCAGCACATGCGGACGATGGCCGAACAGCATGCGGTAGGCGGTGGCCAGGGTCAGCGTGTAGCAGGCCGACTCCTCCCACGACAGATGCTGCGGCCGCTGCAGCAACTGGCGCGCCTGCACGCGGGCGAACTGGGCGAAGGACCCGTCCGGCGTCTCATAGCCCCAGATGCGCTGCGAATTGGAGAACATCGGATCGCCGCCGTTGCACTCCTCGTCGTCACCGTCATCCTGGTTGCAGTGGATGACCACCTCGTCGCCCACCTTCCAGCGCTTCACCTTGGAGCCGATCTTGTAGACCACGCCCGAGGCATCCGAACCGGCGATGTGATAGGGGTTCTTGTGGCCGTCGATGGGCGAGATGGGAATGCCGAGGCCCGCCCACACGCCGTTGTAGTTGACGCCCGCCGCCATGACGAGAATGAGCACCTCGTCCTCGCCGATTTGCCAGGTGGGCACCACCTCGACCTGGAAGGAGGTTTCCGGCGGGCCGTGGCGGTCCTGGCGGATGGCCCAGGCATACATGTTGGCGGGCACATGGCCGAGCGGCGGAATTTCACCGATCTCGTAAAGATCCTTGAGGGGCGCCTTGGGCGCGGCAGCCGGACTGTCATTCATGGCGAAACTCCCTGTTGGGGTTCAATCTAGACTGGGGGCAATTTTATTTGCACTGCAACAAAAGTCCAGTGCGGTAAGTTGCCGTGGTTTTTCCCGACCAAAGGGGAGTTGCCAGACGGTCCGGCCCATGCTTCCCTGTTGCATCGCAACATTCAGGACCTTTCCATGGACCAGCCCTGGCTTTTCCGCACCTATGCGGGCCATTCCACCGCAAGGGAATCCAACAAGCTCTACCGCACCAATCTGGCCAAGGGCCAGACCGGGCTTTCGGTGGCCTTCGATCTGCCCACCCAGACGGGCTATGACAGTGACCATGTGCTGTCGCGCGGCGAGGTCGGCAAGGTGGGGGTGCCCATCTCGCATCTCGGTGACATGAAGGCCCTGTTCGACGGCATTCCCCTCAGCCAGATGAACACCTCCATGACCATCAACGCCACCGCCGCCTGGCTTCTGGCGCTCTATGTGGCCGCCGCCGACGCGCAGGGTGCTGACCGCAAGGCGCTGCAGGGCACCACCCAGAACGACATCATCAAGGAATATCTGTCGCGCGGCACCCATGTCTTCCCGCCCCGCCCCTCCATGCGGCTGACCACCGACATCATCGCCTTCTCGGCGACGGAACTGCCCAAGTGGAATCCCATGAATGTCTGCTCCTATCATCTGCAGGAGGCGGGGGCGACACCGGAACAGGAACTGTCCTTTGCCTTGGCCACCGGCATTCAGGTGCTGGACGCCATCAGGGAAGCCGGGGCGGTGCCGGAAAAGGACTTCCCCGCCGCCGTGGGCCGCATTTCCTTCTTCGTCAATGCCGGCATCAAATTCGTCACCGAACTGTGCAAGATGCGGGCCTTCACCGAATTGTGGGATGAAATCACCCGCGACCGCTATGGCATCGCCGAGGAGAAATACCGCCGCTTCCGCTATGGCGTGCAGGTGAACTCGCTGGGCCTCACCGAGCAGCAGCCGGAAAACAACGTCTATCGCATTCTCCTGGAAATGCTGGCCGTGGTGCTGTCGAAGAATGCCCGCGCCCGCGCCGTTCAGCTTCCGGCCTGGAACGAGGCGCTTGGCCTGCCCCGGCCCTGGGACCAGCAATGGTCGCTGCGCATGCAGCAGATCGTCGCCTATGAAACCGATCTTCTTTCCTATGGCGACATTTTCGACGGCTCGAAGGAGATCGAGCGCAAGGTGGAAGCCCTGAAGGAGGAGGCGCGCGCCGAACTGGACCGCGTGCTGGCCATGGGCGGCGCCGTGGCCGCCGTGGAATCCGGCTACATGAAGAAGGCGCTGGTGGCCTCCAACACCGCCCGCCTCAAGGCCATTGAATCGGGCGCCACCAGGATCATCGGTGTCAACGCCTTCACCAACAGCGAAGCCTCGCCGCTGGCCAGCGGTGATGGCGAGGCCATTCTCACCGTCAAGGACGATGTGGAATATGAGCAGGTGGAGCGCCTGAAGGCCTGGCGCGCCGGGCGTGACGCCAAGGCCGTGAAACAGGCCCTGGCCGATCTTGAAGCTGCGGCGAAGGAAGGCCGCAACATCATGGAACCCTCCATCGCCGCGGCCCGCGCCGGGGTCACCACCGGTGAATGGGGGGCAACGCTCCGTCAGGTGTTTGGCGAATACCGCGCCCCCACCGGCGTCATGCTGGTGAAAACCGAAAGTGCTGACACCTCCATGGCCGAGGTGAAGGCCCGCGTCGAAAAACTGGCCACCCGCCTTGGCCACACCCCCCGCATGATCGTCGGCAAGCCCGGCCTTGATGGCCACTCCAACGGCGCCGAACAGATTGCCACCCGCGCCGCCGAGGTGGGCCTAGACGTGACCTATGACGGCATCCGCCTGACACCGGAACAGATCGTCGCTTCGGCCAGGGAAAAGAAGGCCCAGCTCATCGGCCTTTCCATTCTCTCCGGCTCGCATGTGCCACTGATCCGCGATGTCATGCACCGGCTGCGCGCGGCGGGGCTTGACCATATTCCCGTGGTGGCGGGCGGCATCATTCCCGAAGGCGATGTGCCGGTGTTGAAGCAGTTGGGCGTGGCCGCCGTCTACAGCCCCAAGGACTTCGAGATCACCCGCATCATGGGCGACATGGTGACCCTCATGGAGAAGCAAGCCAGCTGAGGTTCACCAGCGGCACCAGCCCGAACCACAGAATAAAGCTCAAGGCCCAGACCATGAGGCCGTCGATGCGGCGGGCCTGGGCCGGCTTCTGCGCCTCGCGCCACAGGGCGCGCATGAGAAACACGCCATGCACCCCCGCCGGCAGGGCAAGGCCGGCAAGGGCGGCAACCCCGTAGCCCAGCCACAGCACCAGTGCCGCCACCACGGCAAGCCCGACAAACAGCGCCGCCACCCCAAAGCTGCGGCCAATGCCCAGTTTCACCACCAGCGTGTTCTTGTCCGCCGCCCGGTCGGCGTCGTGGTCGGGAATGCCCGACAGCAGAATGGCCGGAAACACCGAAAGCCCCAGCGGCAGGGCGAGAAGCCAGGGCAGGCCATCGCCCATGGCACCGCCTTGCGTCACATAGCCGAACAGCAGCACGGCGATGCTGTGGGTCACCGCCACATCAACCTCGCCGAGGCCGCGATGCGACAGCTTCACCGGCGGCAGCGTATAGGCCAGCGCCAGCACGGCGGTCACCAGAAACACCAGCACCGTGCCGGGTGCATGGGGCGTCAGCCACAGCACACCCGCCAGGGCGGCCACACTGCCCAGTCCCGCCGCCCAGGCCCCCTGCACCAGCCCGCCGCGTGTGATGGCGCCCGAGACGAGCGCTCGTGACCCGCCGTTGAAAGGCCCCCAGAAACGGTTCTGCCGGTCGCTGTCATAGTCATTGAGATCATTGCTGAACACTGTCGCCGCCTCGAGCAGGAACAGCACCAGAAAGCCCAGCCAGAACAGGCCGTGATGAAGCGCCTGTCCCTGGCTGGCGGCAAGGGCGCCCACGCCATAGGAAATGAGCGTCATGGGATAGAATTGCAGGCGCAGGGCAGAAGCCCACACCTTGACCCGCCGCCACAGCCGTTGGGCGGGCGTCAGGGCGCCCTGCGCAAGGCCAGCGCCCAGCGCCGCCGCCGCCTCAAGCCAGCGCGCCCGCACCGCCGCATCCGCCGTCTTGGCAATGCCGAAGCGCGTCACCCGGCTCACATCAATGCCGCAGAAGCCGAGGGTGGCCCGCGCCATGGCCCGCTGCCCCGGCGCCCCATAGATGAAGCGATAGACAAAGCCCGGCGTGTCCATGGTGGTGATGAGTTCTGCCGTCTTGCCCGCCAGCAGGCCCTCATAGCCAGTGCCGCCCTCGCTTTCGGCAAAGGCCCAGCCGGGCAGAAGCACCCGGTCGAGAAACCCCTTGAGCAGGGCTGGAAAGGTGCCCCACCAGGTGGGATAGACAAAGACCAGATGATCGGCCCGTGTGATGGCGGCCCGCACCATCTCCAGATCCGGTTCCAGCGCCTGGGCCCGCGGCGATGGTTCCACCACATCAGGGTTGAAGCGAAGACGCGAAAGATCAACTTCCTCCACCGCCAACCCCGCCCGGCGGGCGCCCTGCGCATAGGCCGAGGCCAGCGCCCCGATGAAGGAGGCGCTGCCGCGTGGGTGGGCGGCGATGACAAGAATGTGGGGGGTGTCCGGCATCATGACTGGCTGCCCAGACAATGCACAATCCCGCCCGGTGTTCCACATGCCCCCGGCTGACTTCGCCTGCGGAAGAACGCCTCTGTCTGGGACAGGGCCAGCTTGACTCCGCCGCATGCCATCCGCTAGAAGCCCCCCAACCAGAGCGGAAACCCCTTGGGGTCGCCGCTCATGGCGCTGCCTGAAGGTACCCCCGGCGAGTCACTCGCTACAAAAAAGACTGTTTCTTCAACGGGTTGGAAACAGCACCACAGGGCGCGGCAAGAGCAGGAAGAAACCATGTACGCAGTCATCAAGACCGGCGGCAAGCAGTATCGCGTGGCCGCCAACGACAAGATCCTCATTGAAAAGCTGGACGGTGATGCCGGCGACCAGGTGACGTTCGAGAACGTCCTGCTGGTGGCCAATGGCGGCACCATTGATGTGGGCGCGCCCTTCGTGGCCGGCGCCACCGTGGTTGGCGAGATTGCCGCCCAGGAGCGCGGCCCCCGCGTCATCATCTTCAAGAAGCGCCGCCGCAAGCATTACCGCCGCCGCAATGGCCACCGTCAGGACCTGACCTCGGTGACCATCACCGACATTCTGACCGGCGGCGCCAAGCCCGCCGCCAAGGCCAAGGCCGAAAAGAAGGCCGCCGAGGCCGTGACCCTGGCCGCCCCCGTGGCCGAAAAGGCCAAGCCCGCCAAGGCGGAAAAGAAGGCCGAAGCCAAGTCCGATGACATTTCGCTCATTGGCGGCATTGGCCCCAAGATGGAACAGGGCATGCGCGAACTGGGCTACAACACCTTTGCCCAGATTGCCGCCATGACCGAGGCCGATGTTGAAAAGGCCGAAGAACACCTGAAGCAGAAGGGCCGCATCACCCGTGAGGAATGGGTGGAGCAGGCCAAGGAACTGCTGGCGGGCAAGCCGCCGCGCGCCAAGTCTGACCGCGCCCGCAGCTAAGGAACAGGAGAACACCCCATGGCTCATAAAAAAGCAGGCGGTTCATCCCGCAACGGCCGCGACACCGCTGGCCGCCGTCTCGGCATCAAGTGCTTCGGCGGCGAAGCCGTGATCCCCGGCAACATCATTGTCCGCCAGCGTGGCACCAAGTGGCACCCTGGCACCGGCGTCGGCATGGGCAAGGACCACACCATTTTCGCCATCGTGGCGGGGACGGTGGCCTTCCGCGCCTCCAAGGACAACAAGACCGTGGTGTCGGTCATGCCGGCGCAGGCGGCTGAGTAAGACACCGGACTTTCTGATTGATGAGGGGGGATGGCTTCATCCCCCCTTTTTCATGATCCCGGCAGAGCGCGGCCAGACCGTTTCCCCCGCTCTGACATCAGTGCCGGCCAGCCGGTGACACCGGAAGGCGATGGTTTTGCGCCTGTTCTTCGGCTATTCTGCCGGTGATGATTGAAACGGCCCGCCTCGTCCTTCGTCCCTTCACCGCCGATGACGTGCCTGCCATGGTTGCGGGTCTCGACAATTTCGCCGTGGCGCGGAACACCGGCCGGGTGCCCTTTCCCTATGGCGAGGACGAGGCGCGAGCCTTTCTGAAACGGGTGGCCGAAGACGATACCCCCTCCGTTCACCGCGCCATTGCTCTCAGGTCTGCCCCGGAGCGGCTCATTGGTGGCATCGGCCTGGTCACCGACACCCCGCGCCGGGCCGAACTGGGCTATTGGCTCACTGAGCCGCTATGGGGCCGGGGCCTCATCACCGAGGCCGCCCGCGCCTTCACCGATCACGCCTTTGGCCATTGCGGCTTCGCCACGCTGCTGGCCTCCGTGCACATCGGCAATGAAGCCTCGCGCCGTATTCTCCTGCGCCTTGGCTTTGCCCCGCTCGGTGAGGGAACGTCGTTTTCCCAGGCCAGGGGCGAGGATGTGCCGGTGGAATTCATGGAATTGGAGCGCCGCCGCTGGCGACAAAACCGGATCACCGGACTTTGATCCCGCCTGCCCCCTGAGGGCAAAACAAAACCGCCGGGGTGATGTTCCCCGGCGGCTCTTATCATCCCGTGCACAACCGATCAGAACACCCGGCGCACATAGGCCGGCACCAGCGAGCGGCGGCCCAACCCGCCATTGTGCTTGGAGGCCGCCAGACGCAGATTGCCGCGCGAGGAGCGCACCGCCAGTGACAGATGCTTCAGGCCATACTGCACATTGGTGGAGGCATTGAGCAGGCTGCCGCAATTGCCACGGAAGCCGATGCCGCGCGCCGTGGCGCATTTCAGCTGAAACACCCCGTATTCACCGGCAGCCCCGCGCACCCGCGGATTGTAACCGGATTCAATCTTGGCGATGCGCAGGGCAAACCAGGTGGGCACACCATAGCGCGGGGCCATGGACTTGATCAGCGACACCACCACGCCCCGGTTGCCCGACAGCGCAACATCGCGCGAGCGCGCACCATGACGACGCTGCGCGGTTTTGCGGACCCGATGATTGCCCGCCGTGCTGCCATGCTTGGTCAGGGATGCGGCGGCGGCCTTCGCGCGGGAAGGCGCAAACTGCCCGTGAGTCTTCGGACAAAGACCGGTCGCTTCGCAAGAAGCATAGGCGGGAATAGTGAATAGAGCCGAAGAAACAACGAGGGCCCCAAGTGTAGCAGCGATTCTTTTCTTCATTTTTTTCCTTTCAGTATTCAGGGCATTCCTCCCTGACCACGATTCAAATCAATGGACACCGAGATCGCTAGACCACCGTTGTCGTGTGGAAAGCCTGGATAAACTGGGCAATTGTGACCATATTGTGATTTTATCATAAAACCTCAGAATTTGATAAAATACCGAATAAATTCATATGGTTAATTGGTAAACTTGAAAAACTGGTGCTTTTTTCGCCGGTCTGGCTTGGCCGAACCCCTGTCCGGGCAGGACATGAAATCGCGCAAACGGATCTTTCCCGCCGGATTCACTTTGCTCTATGAGGGGCCATGAAGTTCCTTGATGAAGCCAAGATCTATGTGCGCTCGGGCGATGGCGGGGCGGGTTCCGTGTCGTTCCGGCGCGAGAAGTTCATTGAAATGGGCGGCCCCGACGGCGGCGACGGTGGCAAGGGCGGCGATGTCTGGGCTGAAGCCGTTGATGGCCTCAACACCCTCATCGACTACCGCTACCAGCAGCACTTCAAGGTGAAGACCGCGGGCCACGGCATGGGCCGCCTGCGCGCCGGGGCCAATTCGCCCGACATCACGCTGAAGGTGCCGGTGGGCACTCAGATCTTCGAGGAGGACAATGAAACCCTCATTGCCGACCTTGACCACGCCGGGGCGCGGGTGCGCCTGGCGCGCGGCGGCAATGGCGGCTTCGGCAATGCCTATTTCAAATCCGCCACCAACCGTGCCCCGCGCCATGCCAACCCCGGGCAGGAGGGCGAGGAGCGCTGGCTGTGGCTCCGCCTCAAGCTCATTGCCGATGCGGGCCTTGTCGGCCTGCCCAATGCCGGCAAGTCCACCCTGCTGTCTGCCGTCTCTGCCGCCAAGCCGAAGATTGCCGATTATCCCTTCACCACCCTCATCCCGCAGCTGGGCGTGGTGCGGGCGGCAGGATCAAGCTTCGTGCTGGCTGACATTCCAGGCCTCATTGAGGGCGCCCACCTTGGCCATGGTCTCGGCACCAAATTTCTCGGCCATGTGGAACGCTGCGCCGTGCTGCTCCATCTGGTGGATGCCAGCGCCGAAGACCCGGTCAAGGACTACCGCATCATCCGCAAGGAGCTGAAGGCCTATAGCCCGGTTCTGGCCGACAAGCCGGAAATCGTCGCCCTGAACAAGGCCGACCTTCTGACCGAGGACGCCATGACCAAGCTGGCGGCTGACTTCAAGCGCCGCCTGAAACTGTCGCCCCTGGTCATCTCCGGCGCCACCGGCCACAATGTCGATACCGCCATGAAGAAACTGCTCACCGTCATTGCCAGGGCCCGCAAGGGTGCGGAAACCGCGGATGATGCGGGCATGGCCACCGAAGGCTGGAGGCCCTAGATGAACCGGCTTGCCAAGGCCCGCCGCATGGTCGTGAAGGTGGGATCAGCCCTGCTGGTGGACCAGAAGTCCGGGGCCATCAAGGCGCCCTGGCTGGCCTCGCTGGTCAAGGACGTGGCCGGGCTGCGGGCGGGCGGCGCCGAGATCATCATCGTCTCCTCCGGCGCCATTGCCCTGGGCCGCCGCACCCTGGGCCTGCCCAGGGGCAAGCTGAAGCTGGAGGAAAGCCAGGCCGCCGCCGCCGTGGGCCAGATTGCCCTGGCCCGCGCCTGGGAGGAGGCGCTGCGCATCCAGAACATCGTTGCCGCCCAGGTGCTGGTGACGCTTCAGGACACCGAGGAGCGCCGCCGCTATCTCAATGGCCGCGCCACCCTGTCCACCCTGCTGGAGCAGGGTGCCATTCCCGTCATCAACGAGAATGACACGGTGGCCACCTCGGAAATCCGCTATGGCGACAATGACCGGCTGGCGGCCCGCGTCGCCTCCATGATGGAGGCCGACTGTCTGGTGCTGCTCTCCGATATTGACGGGCTCTATTCCGCACCACCCGGCAAGAAGGGTTCCACCTTCATTGCCGAAGTGCGCGGCATCACCCCGGAAATAGAGGCCATGGCGGGCAAGCCCGTCTCGGGCGTGGGCTCTGGCGGCATGATCACCAAGATCGAGGCCGGCAGGATTGCCGAAGCCGCGGGCTGCAACATGGTCATTGCCTCAGGCCATGAACTGCGCCCCCTGGGCCGCATCCTGGATGGCGAACGCTGCACCTGGTTTGTCGCCCGTGATTCAGCGCTGCAGGCGAAGAAGCGCTGGATTGCCGGCACCCTGCAGCGCGGTGGAAGACTGGTCATTGATGACGGCGCCAAGGCCGCCCTCCTCAAGGGCAAGAGCCTGCTGCCCGCCGGCGTGCGCGAGGTGCACGGCACCTTCGCCCGCGGCGACACCATTGGCATCGTGACCCTGGATGGCCGCGAGATGGCCCGCGGCCTTGTCGCCTATGATGCCACCGACGCCCGCGCCATCATGGGCAAGAAGTCGAGCGAGATTGAAAAGGTGCTGGGCTTCCGGGGACGTGACGAGATCATTCACCGTGATAACATGGTGCTGAAGGATGTGAAGTCATGAGTATCACACTTCTCGATATCGGCCATGCCGCCCGCCGCGCCGCCCGGGCGCTGGCGCTGGCGCCCACGGACCAGAAGAACCAGGCCCTCATGGCCATGGCGCGGTCGATCCGTATTGCCGCCAGGGCCATTCTCGCCGCCAATGCCGAGGATGTGAAAGAGGCCAGCGCGCGCCAGCTCAAGGCCTCCTTCATCGACCGGCTGACGCTGACCCCCGCCCGCATCGAGGCCATGGCCACGGGGCTTGAGGACATTGCCCGCCTGCCCGATCCGGTGGGCCGCGTTCTGGCCGAATGGGACCGGCCCAACGGCCTCAAATTCCAGCGGGTGGCCGTACCCATCGGCGTCATCGGCATTATTTATGAAAGCCGCCCCAATGTGACCGCCGATGCCGGTGGCCTGTGCCTCAAGTCCGGCAATGCCGCCGTGCTGCGCGGCGGCTCCGACGGCCTGCGCTCATCGGCGGCCATTGTCGCCGCCCTGCAACAGGGCCTGGCGGAAGCGGGCCTTGACCCCGCCGCCATCCAGATGGTGCCCACGGCCGACCGCGCCCATGTCGGCGCCATGCTGGCGGGGCTGGGCGGCACGCTGGACCTCATTGTGCCGCGCGGCGGCAAAAGCCTCGTCGCCCGGGTGCAGGAGGAGGCGCGCATTCCCGTCTTCAGCCATCTCGAAGGCATCTGCCATGTCTATGTCGGCAAGGATGCCGAACCCGACATGGCCCGGCGCATCGTTCTCAACGCCAAGATGCGGCGCACCGGCATTTGCGGCGCGGCGGAAACCATTCTGGTGGACAAGGCCTGCCGCCTCGGCCTGTTGCAGTCGCTGGTGAAGACCCTGCTGGAGGCGGGCTGCGAGGTGAGGGGGGACGCGGGCGTGCAGGAAACGGATGCCCGCGTCAAACCGGCCAGCGATGAAGACTGGTCCACCGAATATCTCGACGCCATCGTGTCCATGAAGGTGGTGCGCGGCGTCGATGAGGCCATGGCCCACATCGCCCGCCATGGCTCGCAGCACACCGACGCCATTGTGACCGACAACAGGGCCGAGGCCGAGCGCTTCCTGCGCGAGGTGGATTCCGCCATTGTGCTGCATAATGCCTCAACCCAGTTTGCCGATGGCGGCGAGTTCGGCTTCGGCGCCGAAATCGGCATTGCCACCGGCAAGCTCCATGCCCGGGGGCCGGTGGGGGTGGAACAGCTCACCACCTTCAAATATCAGGTGCGGGGGGCGGGCCACGAGCGCCCGGTCTGATATGCTGACATTGCCGCCTTTTGCTGACGGCCAGCGCATCGGCCTGTTTGGCGGCTCCTTCAACCCCGCCCATGCCGGCCATTATGCCGTAGCACTTTATGCGCTGAAGCATTTCGGCCTCGACTGGCTGTGGTGGCTGGTGTCACCGCAGAACCCCCTCAAGGACCGCGCCATCACCGGCGACTATGACACCCGTCTGGCCCAGACGAAAACGCTGGCCCGCCACCCGCGCTTCATCGTCACCGACATCGAGCGCCAGCTCGCCTCGCCCAACACCCTCACCACCCTTCAGGGCATGGCCGAGGCCCTGCGGCGCGGCCGCTTCATCTATGTCATGGGGGCCGACAGTCTGGCGAGCTTCCACCGCTGGCACCGCGCCGATGACATTGCCGCTCGCCTTCCGCTGGGCGTCGTGGCCCGGCCCGGCCATTCGCTGCGGGCGCTCCATTCGCCCACCGCCCGGCGCTATGCGGCCTCCCGCCTGTCGGCGCGGGAAGCCCGGCTTCTGCCCGATATGCTGCCTCCCGCCTGGTGTTTCCTCACCATGCCGCTGCGCTCGGAAAGCTCCACCGCCATTCGCGCCGACCGCGCCAAAGCGTGATCTTGATGGGAATCATCGCACGGCCTATCTGTCGGACACCGTGATCCGTCAGCAGAAGGACGACGCCCCTGAAAAAGCCCGCCAAGAAGAAGGCCCCGGCCAAGAAGGCCAGGCCCGCCACCGCAAAGAAAGCCGCCGCAA
>ERZ1645187.298-NODE-298-length-47719-cov-93.020917_pt1 | contig 47719 bp, 43 predicted proteins | sample MGYA00575352_ERZ1645187 | MGnify/ENA primary metagenome ERZ1645187 (study PRJEB40837, sample SAMN11349314) | freshwater sediment metagenome | isolation source: river sediment | host: Sediment | place: India: Wazaribad , New Delhi | collected 2017-02-21 ... | reverse complement strand
TGATGGGCGCCATGTTCGACGCCGCGTTCCGCCAGTTCGCCGAGGCGTTCGAGCAGCGCGCCGACCAGGTCTACGGCCGCGCGATCGCCAGCGGCGACTGACGCGGGTTCGGGCGAAGCGGATCCGGTTAGTTCCGCAGCAGCCGGCCGAGCGGTATTTTCAACCCCTCGAGCGCCAGGAGGATCGCGACGCACGCCAAAAGCGTGAGGCCCAGATCGTCGGCGTGCAGCGGACCGAAGCGGAACAGCTCGCGCGCCGCCGGCCACAGCAGCGTCGCCGCCAGCAGCCCCGCGACCACGACGAGAACGACCCCCAGCGCCGCGTTCGGCCGTGCGAGCGCGCGCCAGGGCGAGGCGCCGAACGAGCGGTTGACGAAGATGAGGCTGACGATGGCCAGCACCAGCGAGAAGAACACGAGCGCCCGCAGCTCCGTCTCCGGCATGCCGCGCGCATGGGCCACGAGATAGATGCCGCCCACCACCGCGAACGCGACCACGCCCTGCAAGAGGCTCCACGCAACGAGCGCCGCGGAGAACAGCGGCGCGTCCGGCGCGCGCGGAGGGCGTTTCATCACGTCGTCCTCCTCCGTCTCCGCCTCGAACACGAGCGAGCAGACCGGATCGATCACCATTTCGAGAAAGGCGATATGCACCGGGCCGAACAGGATCGGCAGGCCGAAGGCGAGGGGGGCGAGCGCCAGCCCGGCGATCGGCGCATGGACCGCGAAGATGAATCCCATCGCCTTGCGCAGATTGTCGTAGATGCGCCGCCCCAGTCGCACCGATTTCACGATGGATCCGAAATCGTCGTCCAGCAGCACGATGGAGGACGCCTCGCGCGCGACATCCGTGCCGCGCCCGCCCATCGCGATGCCGATATGGGCGGCCTTCAGCGAGGGCGCGTCGTTCACGCCGTCGCCGGTCATCGCCACGATCTCGCCGTTCGCCTTCAACGCCTCGACGATGCGCAGTTTCTGTTCGGGCATGATGCGCGCGAACACCGTGGTCGATTTCACCGCCTCGGCCAGCGCCGCCGCGCTCATCGCCTCGATGTCCGCGCCCGTCAGGATGCTGCGTGCGTCGAGACCGGCCTGCGCGGCGATGGCGCGCGCGGTCGCCGGATAGTCGCCGGTGATCATCACCACGCGGATGCCGGCGCTGCGGCATTCAGCGACCGCCGCGCGCGCGCTCGGCCGCAATCCGTCCGCCAGACCGACGAGCCCGAGGAACTCGAAATTGAACTCGCGCTGCGTTTGCGGACATGGCTCGCCCGCGATCGTGGCGCGCGCCACGGCGAGCACGCGCAGTCCCGCCGCCGCCATGTCGTCGACCGCGTCCGTGAGCGCGGCGCGTTCGGCCCGGGCCAGCCGGCACAGGTCGAAGATCGCCTCCGGCGCGCCCTTGGCCGCCACGATGCGCGCCTCACCGGCGCCCGGCCGCCAGACATGCGTCATCGCCAGAAGATCGGGCCGCAGCCCGTAGGCGCGCTCGAGCCGCCATGCGTCGCCGATCAGATCGTCGTAGTCGTCGAGCGCCGCGCGCGCCAGCGCGTGGAACGCCTTCTCCATCGGGTCGGTCGGATGGCGGGCGCTCGCCAGCATGCCAAAGGCGACCAGATCGCGATGCGGCGCGGCTTCGTCTCCGGATTCGACGCGATGGATCGCGCCGTCGGCGGTCCGCAATTCGGCGACGGCCATCCGGTTTTCGGTCAGCGTGCCCGTCTTGTCGGTGCACAGCACGGTCGCCGCGCCCAGCGTCTCGATGGCGGCGGCGCGCCGGGTGAGCACGCGCGCCTGCGAAATGCGCCATGCGCCCATCGCCATGAACACCGTGAGCACGACCGGAAATTCTTCCGGCAGCATCGACATGCCGAGCGCGACGCCGGCGAGCATGGCGTCGAGCCAGCCCCCGCGCAGAAGTCCGTAGAGGACAACCGCCAGCGCGCTCACGGCGCCGCCGACGAGGGCGAAGATCAGAACCATGCGGCGCGTTTGCGCCTGCAGGCGCGGCGCCTCGCTTTCGAGCGCGCCGAGCGCCTGGCCGATCTTGCCGATCTCGCTCGCCGCGCCGGTGGCGAAAACCTCGGCGAGGCCGCCGCCGCGCACGACCAGCGACCCGGAATAGACGAACGGCAGATCGTCGCCGCCCGGCCGCGCGGCGTCCGCGGCGGCGCCCTCGTCCGCGATCTTGCGCACGGGCGCGGATTCGCCCGTCAGCAGCGACTCGTCGGTCTGCAGATCCTCGCAGGCGATCAGCCGCGCGTCGGCGGGAACCCGGTCGCCTTCGGCCAGAACGATCAGATCGCCGCGCACCACCTCGCGGCCGGCGATGCGTTTGCGCTCGCCGTCGCGCACCACCAGCGCGCGCGGCGAGGTGAGATCGCGCAGGGCTTCGAGAACGCGTTCGGTGCGCGTTTCCTGCACGACGGTGATGACCACCGACATCAGCGCGAAGACGATGAGGATCAGCGCCTCTTTCAGATCGCCGAGCGCGAGATAGATCGCCCCGCCGCCGATCAGCAGCGCGAGCATCGGCTCGCGCACCACGTCGGCGACGATCCTGACGAACGTGCGCCGCTCGGTGCGCGGCAGCTCGTTGTAGCCCTCGCGCTCCAGCCGCGCGCGCGCGTCCGCCTCGCTCAGCCCGCGCAAATGGGAATCATGCGTCGTCATGCCAGGTTCTTACACCGGCGATCGAGGGCGCGGCGAGGACGCCGACAGCCTCAGCGCGCGGCGAGCCGCACCAGTTTCTTGCGGCCGTAGGGGCCCGCCGCCGCAAACTTTCGGCCGCGCTGGTAGGCCACATATTTGCCGTGGCCACGGTCGCCGATGTCGGCGTGGACGAGGCCGCGCCCCTCGGCGATCGCGCCGCCCACCTCCGGATCGGCGCGCAGCGCCGCCATCGCGGCGCCCTGCGAGGCGCGCATCGGCCGGAAATCGACCGCCATGCCGCGATAGTGAAACGAATTGCGGGCGTGGCGCCCGTTGCAGCCCGACGTGATCTCCAGCGGACCGACGCGCGCGGCGACCCGGTTCAGCACGCTCCACATCTGCGGCTTGAGGCAGGAAGTGCGCGCCTGCGGCTGAAAGCAGAATTGACCCGAACAGTGACGTTCGCCGGCGAGCGCGGCCTGCGGGGCGGCGAGCGCGACCGCGAGAAAGGCAATGGTCTTTTTCAAAATGAGTACTCCACGAAAAACACGGCGCGGCTTTTCGAAGAGAAATGAGGCGAGAATGAGAAAAAGAAAACAAGTTCAGGCAATAGTGAGCACAAGCGTCTCGCACTAGCCGAATATTGTATTCGCGCACTCGGATTCTACACGCGCGGCCAGGGCGAAATAGTCGAAACACGCAGCCAAAATAGGGAACGGCCCGAACACTCTTGTATGTTACCGCAACGCAACATCATGAGCTGGACGCGTCCACGCGTCTAGGCTTCGGCGACGGCGCGCGCCATCGCCAGCGCCTGGTTCATGGCGGCAAGCCGCACGTGATTGCGGCCGAGATCGCCGAAATGTTTCTCGATGGTCGCGGCGTCGCGTCCGCGCCGGGCGACGCCGAACCACACGAGTCCGACCGGCTTTTCCGCCGTTCCGCCGCCGGGGCCGGCGACGCCGGTGATCGCGATGGCGACGTCGGCGCGCGAGCGCGCGAGCGCGCCTTCGGCCATCGCGCGCGCGGTCTGCCCGCTCACCGCGCCATGGCCCGCCAGCGTCGCCCCGGGCACGCCGATCATGTCGCTCTTGGCCTCGTTCGAATAGACGACGAAGCCACGCTCCACCACGTCGGACGAGCCGGGGATTTCCGTCAGCAGGCCGCAGACCATGCCGCCGGTGCAGGATTCGGCGAGCGCGAGTTTCAGGCCGCGCGCGCGGTAAAGCGCGATGAGATCCTGCGCCTGAACGAGAAGGGCCGGGGAGAAGGTCATGATGTCACCAGGGGCAAGCGGATCGTAGCCGTCGCCATGGCGACGATTCCTTCTTCGCGGCCGACGAAGCCGAGCCGTTCGGCGGTCGTCGCCTTGAGGCCGACGCGCGACGGCTCCAGACCCACGATCTCGGCGATGCGCGCGCGGATCGCATCGCGATGCGGACCGATCTTCGGCCTCTCGGCGACCACCGTGGCGTCGATATGGGCGATCATGCCGCCGCGCGCGCGCACCAGGCGCGCGGCGTGTTCGAGAAAGATGGAAGAAGGCGCGCCCTTCCACTGCGGATCGGTCGGCGGGAAGTGATCGCCGATGTCGCCTTCCGAAATCGCGCCCAGCAGCGCGTCGGTGATCGCATGGGCCAGCACGTCGGCGTCCGAATGGCCTTCGAGCTTCATCGTGTGGGGAATGGGAACGCCGCCGAGCCAGACCTTTTCGCCCGGCGCGAAGGCATGAACGTCGAACCCCTGACCGACGCGCACATCCGGCAGATCGTCCGCAAGCCTGCGTTCGGCGGCGGCGAGGTCGGCCCCATGGGTGATCTTCATATTGGCGGCGTCCCCCGCAAAGACATGAACCTTGTGGCCGGCGGCCTCGGCGACGGCGGCATCGTCGGTGAGATCGCGACCCTTCGCCGCGCGGTGGGCGGCGAGGATCAGGTCGAACCGGAACGCCTGCGGCGTCTGCACCGCCCGAAGTCCCGCACGCGCCGGCGTGCCGACGACGATGCCGGAAGAGTCCACCTGCTTGATCGTGTCGACCACCGGAACGCCGGGGACCGCCGCGCCATGGGCAACGGCGGCGGCATGGGCCAAACGAATTAATTCTTTTGTTGCGAATGGCCGCGCAGCATCATGAATGAGAACGTATTTTCGATTTTCATCCGATGTCGCTTCGAGACCCGCCGCCACACTCTCCTGCCGCGTGGCGCCGCCGGGCGCGGGCGCAAGCAGCGCGGCCTTGGCGGCGTCGTCCAGCCCGGCGACCGCCCCCTCGTAGAGATCGAAATCGTCGGGGTGGATGACCACGCGTATGGCCGCGCCGGGAAGGGCCGCCACAAGGGCCTCGATCGTCCGGGCGAGCACGGGACGGCCCGCCAGCAGACGGTATTGTTTCGGCGCGCCGTCGCCGAACCGCGACCCGCGTCCGGCCGCCACGATCAGAGCCGCCGTATCGGAAAAGCGCCACCCCTCGGTCATGGCGCTAAATTCCACTAAAGCGCACGCCGGTCAACGCGCTTGCGCGTAGTCGCCAAATGGCTATTGTCTAGGCATGAACGGCGATGCCCAATTAATAGGCAGCACAGCGACGGGCGCTTTGTCGGTCGGCGCGTTGACCGTGCCCGGCCGCGCCTTTCTGGCGCCGATGGCGGGCGTGACCGATCTCGGCATGCGCCGCGCCGCCGCGCGCTTTGGCGCCGGTCTGGTCGTCTCCGAAATGCTCGCGGCCGATTTTCTGGAGGACGCCGGTTCGGCGGCGCGCGCGCGCGGCGACGGGCTCGATCTGCATGTGGTGCAGGTCGCCGCGCGCGATCCGTCCGCCATCGCCGACGCCGCTCGCATGGCGATCGACTGCGGAGCGGACATGGTGGACATCAACATGGGCTGCCCGGCCCGGCGCGTGGTCGGCGGCTATGCCGGCGCGGCGCTGATGCGCGAGCCCGATCTCGCCGCCAGCCTCGTGCGCGCGGTCGTGGCGGTCGTGGCGGTCGCGTCGGCCGGCCGCGTTCCGGTCAGCGTCAAGATGCGGCTCGGCTGGGACGAGGCGACGAAAAACGCGCCCGAGATCGCCCGCCGCGCGGAACTGGAGGGCGCGGCGATGGTCGCCGTCCACGGCCGCACCCGCAACCAGTTCTACAAGGGCGCGGCCGATTGGGCCGCCATCGCCGACGTGCGCGCGGCGACGGCGTTGCCGCTGGTCGCCAACGGCGATTGCGCGAGCCTGCCCGACGCGCGCGACATGCTGCGCCTGTCCGGCGCCGACGCCGTCATGATCGGCCGCGCCGCGGTCGGCCGGCCCTGGCTCGTCGGCGAGATCGCCGCCGGTCTTGCCGGCGCCGCATGGCGCGCGCCGGCGCCGGGGGATAGGACCGAGGCGGCGCTCGCCCATCTCGATGCGCTGCTTTGCGCCATGGGGCGCGACAAGGGCCTGCGCCACGCCCGCAAACATCTGGCCGCCTATGCGGACGTGGCGGCGGCCGAAGGCTTCGGCCTCGCGCCGGCCGAGCGCGCGCGCCTGGTCGAAACCGCGTCGGCCGAGGACGCGGCCGGTCTTCTGGCGGCCTGCTGGTCGGCGCCCGGCGGCCGGAGGGCCGCCTGATGGTCGCCCGGTTCGCGCCGCGCGCCGGCGCGTTCGACGCCGCGCGGCTTCTGTCGGCGTTGCCGAACCCGGTGCTGGCGGTCGACCGGGCCAATCGCATCGTGGAGGCCAACGCGGCCGCCGAAAGCTTCTTCGAGATGAGCCGCGCCATGCTGCAGCGCCAGCGCATCGAGGACCTTCTGCCCTTCGGCTCGCCGGTTCTGGGCCTGCTCGACCAGGCGCGGGCGCGCGGATCCTCCATCAACGAATATCGCGTCGACCTCGGCACGCCGCGCAACGGACCGGACCGCGTGGCCGATATTCATGCAGCCCCGCTCGCAGATGAGGCAGGCGGCGTGGTGCTGATGCTGCAGGAGCGGACAATTGCCGACAAAATGGACAGGCAACTGACGCATCAGGGGGCGGCCCGCTCGGTCTCCGCGCTCGGCCAGATGCTGGCGCACGAGATCAAGAACCCGCTCGCCGGCATTCGCGGCGCCGCGCAATTGCTGGAAACCGCCGTCGGCGACGAGGACCGGGCGCTCACCCGTCTCATCTGCGACGAGACCGACAGAATCGTGAAACTGGTCGACCGCATGGAGGTGTTCGCCGAAGGGCCGCCGATCGAGCGCGAGAGCGTGAACATCCATACGGTGCTGGAGAAGGCGCGACTGTCGGCGCAGGCCGGTTTTGCGCGCCACATCCGGTTCACCGAGAGCTACGATCCGTCGCTGCCGCCAGTTTTCGCCAACCGCGACCAGCTCGTCCAGGCGTTCCTCAATCTGGTGAAGAACGCGGCCGAGGCCATCGGCCGCGACGCCATCGACGGCGAAATAGAACTGTCGACCGCCTATCGCGCGGGCGTGCGGCTGAAAACGCCGGGGTCCGGCGCGCTGGTCAGCCTGCCGCTCGAAATCGCCGTGCGCGACAACGGGCCGGGCGTGCCGCCGGATCTCGTGTCCTGTCTCTACGATCCGTTCGTGACGACCAAGGCGAGCGGAACTGGCCTCGGACTTGCTTTGGTCGCCAAGATCGTCGGCGACCATGGCGGCGTCATCGAATGCGAGTCGCAACCCCGGCGCACCACGTTCCGGGTTCTGCTGCCGGTCCATCGCGGCGACATTCGTGACGGGCGCAGCCTTGGCGGGTGACCCGCCGGGCCGCCGACCGGAGGTTTGAGGAGATCGGGTCTATGGCGGGTCGCTCCATACTGGTCGCGGACGACGACATCAGCATCCGCACCGTGCTGAGTCAGGCGTTGACGCGGGCGGGATACGACGTGCGCGCGACCGGAACCGCCGCCACGCTCTGGCGCTGGGTGCAGGCGGGCGACGGCGATCTCGTCATCACGGATGTGGTGATGCCGGACGAAAACGCGTTCGAGCTTCTGCCGCGCATCAAGAAAATGCGGCCCGATCTGCCGATCATCGTCATGAGCGCGCAGAACACGTTCATGACCGCGATCAAGGCCTCCGAGCGCGGCGCCTACGAATATCTGCCCAAGCCGTTCGATCTGAAGGAGCTGGTCGCCATCGTCGGGCGCGCCATCGCCGCGCCGCGCGCCCGCCCGGAGCGGGACGTGGGCGACGACAGCGAGATGATGCCGCTCGTCGGCCGCTCGCCGGCGATGCAGGAAATCTACCGCTCGCTCGCGCGCCTGATGCAGACCGACCTGACCGTGATGATCACCGGCGAATCCGGCACCGGCAAGGAACTCGTGGCGCGCGCGCTGCACGACTACGGCAAGCGCAAGAAGGGGCCTTTCGTCGCCATCAACATGGCGGCGATCCCCCGCGATCTCATCGAGAGCGAATTGTTCGGGCACGAGAAGGGGGCCTTCACCGGCGCCAGCCAGCGCGCCGCCGGCCGATTCGAGCAGGCCGAGGGCGGCACCCTGTTTCTCGACGAGATCGGCGACATGCCGATGGAGGCGCAGACCCGCCTGCTGCGCGTGTTGCAGCAGGGCGAATACACGACCGTGGGCGGCCGCACGCCGATCAGGACCAACGTGCGGATCGTCGCCGCCACGAACAAGGACCTGCGCGCCTCGATCGCGCAGGGGCTGTTTCGCGAGGATCTGTTCTTCCGGCTGAACGTGGTGCCGTTGCGCATTCCCCCGCTGCGCGAGCGCACCGAGGACATTCCCGATCTCGTGCGGCGCTTCTTCCAGATCGCCGCCGACGAGGGGCTGCCGCTCAAGCGCATGGAGCCGGCCGCATTCGACCGGCTGAAACGCTACCGCTGGCCGGGCAACATTCGCGAACTGGAAAACCTCGCCCGCCGGCTCGCCGCGCTCTACCCGCAGGAAACGATCACCGAAGCGCTGGTGGAGGCGGAACTGGGGCAGGACTTCCCGGGAAAAGACTTCCCCGGCCAGGATTTTCCGGGAAAGGACTTCCCGGGGAAAGACTTGACCGGCGCGCCCGCCGCCCAATCGGCCGCCGGCGGCGCGCGCGACCGGGACGCGTCGCTCTCGGCCTCGGTCGAGCGCCACATGACGGATTTGTTCAAGGCCCATGGCGACGGGTTGCCGCCGCCCGGCCTCTACCATCGCGTGTTGCGCGAGATCGAACACCCGCTGCTCTCCGCCGCTCTGGCGGCGACGCGCGGCAACCAGATCAAGGCGGCCGAACTGTTGGGACTGAATCGCAACACATTGCGCAAGAAGGTTCGCGATCTCGACATCCGGCCGATGCGCCTGCCGCGCTAGAAATGGCCGCCGGAAGCGCTCGCGCGCCGTTTGGGGGTCCGCGACCTTGCGTCGCCCGCCGCAGGCCGGAAAATCGTCGCAATTCGGCAACACCGTGGCGCCGTTGCAACTTCGCTGCGGTGCGGTAACGTGCGCTGGCGCACCTCGCGGGCGCTGCGAACGGTCCACGAGCGGGTGCGGGAAGCGCCGGCCGCCGGCGCGATTCGAAAGGACGACGGGGGTTCCGGCTTGATCTCAGCGGGCGGGCAGGCATGAGCGACGAGCCGATGGCGGGCGCGCGAATCGAGCCGCGGCGCGGGCGCGGCCTGTGGGCCAACATTGCGCCCGCCGCGGTCGTGTTCGCGCTCGTGTGCGCGCTGTCGAGCTTCTTCGTTCTGGCGGGCCTGACGCCGCTGGAGGTCACCAATCAGGTCGCGACCGTGCTGTTCGGGCTCGACCTGGCGGCCGTGCTGATCCTGCTCGGACTGGTGATCCGCGAGGGTTGGAGCCTGGTTTCGGCGCGCCGCGCCGGCGCGGCCGCCTCGCAGCTGCATCTGCGCATCGTGCGGGTGTTCGCGCTGATCGCCGCCATGCCGGCCATCGTCATCGCGATCGTGGGCACGCTGACCCTCGACCGGGCGATGAACCCGGCCTTCATGCAGGACGTGCGCGGCTTCATCTTCAACACGGCCGAGGCCGCACGCCTGTTCGGCCAGTCGCAATGCCGCTCGCTGCTGCAGGTGGCCAATCTGACGGCCGCCGATCTCGACCGCGCCAAGCCCATGTACGACGCCGACCGGGCGCTGTTCCACGAGTTCTTTTCCTCGCGCGCGCGCTATCTCGGATTCACCTCCGCCGCGCTCATGCGCGAGAACGGGACTGTGCTGGAGAAAGCCGAATTCGCGCCGGACGGACAGCCCAGGACCACGATCGAAAAGCCCGAACAGTCCGACTTCGACGACGCACGCAAGGACGAGCCGACCTGCATCGTGCGCGACGAGGGCCGCAATTTCGTGGCGCTGCGCCCCATCGCGTCCTTCCCCGGCGTATTTCTTTACGTCGCGCGCCCGGTCGATCCGTTCACGCTCGAATTTCCCCAGCAGGCGGCCAATCTCATCGCCGTCTACAACGGGTTCGAATCGCATCGGCGCAACATCATCTACGCCTTCGCGGCGCTGTTCGGCCTGCTGTCGCTCGTCATGCTGATGGCGGCGATGTTCTGGGGCCTCAACTTCGCCAACCGTCTCGTGGCGCCGATCCGCCGGCTGATCGCGGCGACCGACCAGGTGTCGGCCGGCAATCTCTATGTGCGCGTGCCGATCGACTCGCGCGACGGCGACCTCTCCCATCTCGGCGAAACGTTCAACAAGATGACGACCGAACTGCGCCAGCAGCAGAACGGCCTCATCGCGGCCAGCCAGCTCATCGACGAGCGCCGCGTCTTCACGGAAGCGGTGCTGTCGGGCGTGCCGGCGGCGGTCGTCGGCGTCGACCGCAAGGGCGAGGTGACGGTGCTCAATCCCTCCGCCGAGAAACTGGCGATGGGCGCGGCCGGCGAGCAGGTCGGCAGGCCGCTCGCCGACGTTCTGCCGGAGGTTGCGCCCATCCTGCAGGACGCCGCCGCCCATGGCAGGCCGGCGCAGGCGCAGATCGCCGTGTTGCGCGGCGGACGCGAGCGCATCCTCAACGTGCGCGTGACGACCGGCGCGAGCGACGCCGCCGGGCGCAGCTATGTCGTGACGATGGACGACATCACCGAACTCGTCACCGCGCAGCGCACGTCGGCGTGGGCCGATGTCGCGCGCCGCATCGCCCACGAGATCAAGAACCCGCTCACGCCCATCCAGCTTTCGGCGGAGCGGCTGAAGCGCAAATACGGCCGCGTGATCACGCAGGACCGCGAGGTGTTCGATCAATGCACGGACACGATCGTGCGGCAGGTCGACGACATCAAGCGCATGGTCGACGAGTTCTCGTCGTTCGCGCGGATGCCCAAGGCCCGGCCCGAACGCGACGACCTGACCGCCTGCGTCAAACAGGTGGTGTTCCTCATGCGCGTCGGCCACGCCGACATCCGGTTCGTGGAGGATTACGAGGACGAGGCGCTGGCCGCGCGGTTCGACCGGCGTCTTGTCTCGCAGGCGGTCACCAATGTGGTGAAGAATGCGGCCGAAGGCGTGACCGCGGCCGAAAGCGCGCACGGACCGGGCGCGATCTACGTGCGCCTGTCGGCGTCGGACGGTTTCGCCGTCATCGACGTGGTCGACAACGGGCGCGGCTTTCCAAGCGAAAACCGCCAGCGTCTGCTCGAACCCTACGTGACCACGCGTGCGGAAGGCACGGGTCTGGGCCTTCCGATCGTCGCCAAGATCATGGAAGAGCACGGTGGCGGCATCGAGCTTCTGGATGCGCCCGACGGGCCGGGCGCGCACGTGCGTTTGTACATGAAACTCGGTCTGGAGACCGAAAGCGACGACCGTGCGTCCGCGCACGGCGCCGTTGAATCTCCGCCGCAGGACTCTTCGAAAGCGTGACGGACCATGGCTGCTGACATTCTGATCGTCGACGACGAAGCCGACATTCGCGAACTCGTTTCAGGGATCCTGTCCGACGAGGGGCATTCCACGCGCGTCGCCAGGAACTCCGACGAGGCGCTCGCCGCCATTGAGGCGCGCCGGCCCAACCTGGTGTTCCTCGACATATGGATGCAGGGGTCCAGGCTCGACGGGTTGCAGCTGCTGGAAGTGATCAAGGACCAGCATCCGAACCTGCCCGTCGTGATGATTTCCGGCCACGGCAACATCGAAACCGCCGTCAGCGCCATCCGCACCGGCGCCTACGATTTCATCGAGAAACCGTTCAAGGCCGATCGCCTCGTCATCGTGGCCGAACGCGCGCTCGAGGCCTCGCGCCTGAAACGCGAGGTGAGCGAGCTGCGCGAACGCGCGGGCGCCGTCAATCGCATCATCGGCCGCTCGACCGCCATCAACCAGTTGCGCACGCTCATCGAACGCATCGCGCCCGCCAATTCCCGCATCCTCATTTCCGGCGCGCCGGGCGCGGGCAAGGAACTATGCGCGCGCACCATTCATGAATCCTCCACCCGCGCGGGCGGGCCGTTCGTCGTCATCAACGCCGCCACCATCACGCCCGACAACATGGAGGTGGAGCTGTTCGGCGTGGAGGGCCGCGACGGACGCCGCAAGGTCGGCGCGCTGGAGGAGGCGCACGGCGGAACGCTCTATATCGACGAGGTGGCTGACATGCCGCGCGAGACGCAGGCGAAAATCCTGCGTGTGCTGGTGGAGCAGAATTTCCAGCGCGTGGAGGGCGCCACGCGCGTGCATGTCGACGTGCGCATCATCTCCTCGTCCTCGCGCGATCTCATGCTCGCAATCGCCGACGGCGCCTTCCGCGAGGAACTGTTCCATCGTCTGTCGGTGGTGCCGATCCGGGTGCCCGCGCTCGCCGAACGGCGCGACGACATCCCCGAACTGATCGAGTATTTCATGGAGCACGTTTCGCAGACCACCGGCATGCCGCGCCGGCGCATCGCGCCCGACGCCATGGCGGTGCTGCAATCGCACGACTGGCCAGGCAACATCCGCCAGTTGCGCAACAACGTGGAGCGGCTGATGATTCTGGCGGCCGGCGATCCCGAGGCCGAGATCACCGCCGAAATGCTGCCCGCCGAAATCGGCGCGCTCGTGCCTTCCACGCCGAACGGATCGGGCGGCGAGAAACTGATGAGCCTGCCGCTGCGCGAGGCGCGCGAGGTGTTCGAACGCGAATATCTGGTGGCGCAGATCAACCGGTTCGGCGGCAATATTTCGCGCACCGCCGAATTCATCGGCATGGAGCGTTCGGCGCTGCACCGCAAGCTGAAGTCGCTGGCGATTGACTGAGCGACAACCCGCGCCGGCGCCGACGAAGCGCGAGCTGTTTCTCGGCTTCCTCAAGCTCGGCGCCATGTCGTTCGGCGGCACGGGGCCGATGACGCGTCACGTCGTCGTCGAGGACAGGAAATGGCTCGACGATGCGGAGTTCGCGGCGCTCATCGGCCTCTGCCAGGCGCTGCCGGGCGCCAACACCTGCAATCTCGCCGTCATGATCGGCGACCGAATCGGCGGATGGAGCGGGGCGCTGGTCGCGCTCGGCGGCCTCTTGATCGTTCCGCTCGCCGCACTCGTCGCCATCGCCTCGGCCTTCGCGGAACTGTCGCGGCTGCCGGACATCCGCTTCGCCATCGCGGGCGCGGCGGCGGCGGCGGCGGGCCTTGTCATCGGCACGGCGCTGAAGATGGCGCGCACGCTGAAGATCGGCTGGCGGGCCGGCGCGTTCGTCGCGCTCGCCTTCGTGGCGGCCGGCGTGCTGCGCGTCTCGCTGCCGCTCACGCTCGCGCTGCTGCTGCCGCTGGGCCTGGCCGCCGTCATCTGGGAGGAGCGGCGATGAAGGACGACCTGCTGGCCTCGCTGTTCTGGCGCTTCGCCGCCATTTCGCTCGTCTCCGTCGGCGGCGCGACCGCCGTGCTGCCGGAGGTCCATCGCCAGCTCGTGGAGGAGACGGGCTGGCTCAGCGCGCGGCGGTTCGCCGACCTGTTCGCGCTCGCCCAGACGGCGCCGGGGCCGAACGTCATCGCCTTCAGCCTGTTCGGCTGGGAGCTGGCGGGGCTGGCGGGCCTGGCCGTCGTGACGGTCGCCGCGCTCGCCCCCGCGGGCCTGCTGGCGTTCGCGGTCTCGCGCGCGCTCGGGCGGGCCGCGCAATCGGTCTGGATCGCGCGCCTCAAGGCGGCGCTGACCCCGCTCGCCATCGGCCTGATGCTCGCCAGCGGCTTCCTGCTGACGCAGGCGGCCGGCCGAAACCTTCCGGCGCTGATCGTCACGGTCGCCGCCGCGGCGCTCGTGATCTTCACGAGAGCCAATCCGCTCATCGCCATCGCGGGCGGGGCGGGGGCGTTCGTCGCCGCCGCGCGGCTCGGCCTCGCGTGAATGCCGGCGCGCGGGCGCGGACAATTCGTTTCCGCGCCGCATTCTGTCGTGAATTCGCCAGATTGTTTCCTATGTTCATAACGTCGAAGAACCGACGCACTCGTCTGGCGGACATGCGAATCGGCGTGTTATCTTGCGCCAGATCAAGCGAGGGAAGCTTCGTCCGGCAAGGTCGGCGATATGTATAGCCGACCACATGGCGTGCAACTTGCCGGCGGAGCCAACAGGCGGCCTCCAGGGATGCGACAGGCGTCGCATTCGTGCGGGCAGCCCAAAGAAGAACAGGATCAAAAATGGCGGCCGAACGCGCACAGAACCTTCAGGACACTTTCCTCAACCACGTTCGCAAGAACAAAATCCCTCTCACCATATTCCTCGTCAACGGCGTGAAGCTTCAGGGCGTCGTCACGTGGTTCGACAACTTCTGCGTGCTGCTGCGGCGGGACGGGCATTCCCAGCTCGTCTACAAACACGCGATTTCGACCATCATGCCCGGCCACCCGATCCAGATGTTCGAGGGCGGCGAGGAAGGGGCCGAAAAATAGCGCGATGGCCGACGAACGCATGACGTTCGGCTACGACGCCTCCGACAGGCCGGCGACCATGCGCGCGTGTGTGGTCGGTCCGTATCTCACGGGTCGCGCCGGGCAGGGCGACCTCAACCTGCGCGCGCCCGCCGCGCGGCTGGAGGAGGCGATCGGCCTTGCCCGCGCCATCGACCTCGACGTCGTCGAGAGCCGCGCGGTCGCGCTCGCCGAAGTGCGGCCGGCGACCTATCTTGGCAAGGGGAAAGTTGAGGAACTCGCAACAGTTCTCAAGGCGGCCGACATCGGCCTGGTCGTGATGGATTGCGCGCTCTCGCCGGTGCAGCAGCGCAACCTGGAAAAGGCGTTCTCCGCCAAGGTCATCGACCGCACCGGGCTCATTCTGGAAATCTTCGGCCGTCGCGCGCGCACGCGCGAGGGCGCGCTCCAGGTGGAGCTGGCGCATCTGGCCTATCAGAAATCCCGGCTCGTGCGCTCATGGACCCATCTCGAGCGCCAGCGTGGCGGTTTCGGCTTTCTCGGCGGTCCCGGCGAGACGCAGATCGAGACCGACCGGCGGCTCATTCAGGAGCGCATGACGCGGATCGAGAAGGATCTCGAACAGGTCAAGCGCACGCGCGGCCTGCATCGCAAGAAACGGCGCGACGCGCCGTATCCGGTGGTCGCGCTGGTCGGCTACACCAACGCCGGCAAGTCGACGCTGTTCAACCGCATGACGCAGGCCGAGGTGCCGGCCGAAGACATGCTGTTCGCCACGCTCGACCCCACGCTGCGCGCGGTCAAACTGCCGCACGGCGCGCGAATCATCCTGTCCGACACCGTCGGCTTCATTTCCGACCTGCCGACCATGCTGGTGTCGGCCTTCCGCGCGACGCTGGAGGAGGTGGTGGAGGCCGACGTGGTGCTGCATGTGCGCGACGTCTCGCACGAGGACACCGAGGCGCAGAACGCCGATGTAGAGCGCATTTTGAGCGATCTGGGCGTGACGCCGGAAGACCATCGCCGGCTGATCGAAGTCTGGAACAAGTCGGACCTCCTGAGCGCCGAGCGCCGCGCCGGGCTCCTGCAGGCGGCCGCCAGCCGCCACGCGGAGGAGGGGCGTCCGGTGCTGGTTTCGGCGCTGACGGGCGCTGGCGTCGATCGGCTGCTCGCCGCCATCCAGACGCGCGTCGCCTCCGGCCGCACCATGCTCGAAATCGAACTTGCGCCCGAGGACGGCGCGGGTCTCGCCTGGCTCTACGAAAACGGCGAGGTGCTGCGGCGGACCGAGCGCCCCGAGGGCGGACTGGTCGTGTCCGCGCGCGTCTCGCCCGAACGCGTGGAGCGCGTTCTCAGGCGCTTTCCCAAGGCCGTCAAGGCCGTCTGAGCGCCCCTAAATGGCCGTTCGCGCGGTCATATTTCAGTCAAGATGAAGGTCTCCTGTCGTTTGGCGGCAGCGTCCGCCTGCTCCCGGGTTTCGCGTAAGGGGAGACGAATGAAACGATCAGCCATTCTCGCCGCCTGCCTGTGTGCGGCGGTTGCGGCCCCCGCGGCGGCGAAACAGTGTCCTGCGGGCCAGATCTTCCGCGTGTCCAAGGGCGTATGCATGGAAAAGGCGGCCGCCCTCAAGGCCGGCATCGTCGTCGCATCGGTCGCCAGGCGCGCGCCCGTGGCGAGCCCGATCAAGGTTCCGCCGCCGCGACCGGACGCCATCGGCGAAACCGTGGTGGCGAAAACGGAGGCCGCCCCCGCCGATATTCCGCCGGGGCCGATGCCGCCGCACCTGATGCAAGCCTACGCCAGGCCCGAGGTGTCGCCCTTCGGCGCCCTGCGGCTCGATTACTTCACTCGCTAAAGGATTGACGTTCGTCCGCTTTCGCGGCGTTCCACAGCGCATCCATTTCCGAAAGGCCGGCCTCGTCCGGTCGCTTTCCAGCCGCCGCCAGCGCACGCTCGATATAGGCGAAGCGCCGCTCGAACTTGGCGTTGGCGCCCCGCAGCGCCTGTTCGGCGTCCACCCCGGCATGACGCGCGAGATTGACCACGGCGAACAACAGGTCGCCGATCTCCTCCGCGATCGCCGCGCGCTCGCCCTGCGCCACGGCGTCCGCCGTTTCCTCGACTTCCTCGCGGATTTTCGCCAGCACCAGCCCGGCGTCGTTCCAGTCGAATCCGACTTTGGACGCCGCCGCCTGCAATTTCTCGGCGCGCGCCAGGGCCGGCTGGCCCGCGCCGACGGACGAGAGCAGGGACGGTCGCGCGCCGCCAGCCTTTTCCGCCTTTTCCGCCGCTTTGATGCGCCCCCACAGCGCCGACACTTCGGCGGGCGACAGGTGGCGCGCATCGCCGAACACATGGGGGTGGCGCCGGATGAGCTTGGCGGTGATCGCTTCGACCACGCCGCCGAAATCGAACAGCTTGTCCTCCTCGGCCATGCGCGCATGAAATACGACCTGAAGCAGCAGATCGCCCAGCTCCTCGCGCAGGTCGTCGAAATCGCCGCGCGCGATCGCTTCGGCCACCTCGTGCGCTTCCTCCACCGTGTAGGGCGCGATGGTCGCGAATGTCTGTTCGAGATCCCACGGGCAGCCCGTGCCCGGCGTGCGCAGCGCCGCCATGATTTCGACCAGCCGGGAAATGTCGCGCGAAGGTTTCATGGCCCTACCTCGCACGAACGACGGCGCGGGGACAAAGAAAAAGCCCGCGCGGGCGCGGGGCTGGGCACAAAAAGAAAAAGCCCGCGCGGACGCGGGCCTTCTCCATGCGGGCCTTCTCCATGAAGGCGTCGATTGGTCAGGACGCCGAGATCGAGAGCGCCTCACGTCCCTTCGGCGTGTCGACCACCTGCATGTCGACCGCCTGGCCTTCCACCAGCCGCTGCACGCCGGAGGCGTTGAGTACGGAAATGTGCACGAACACGTCCTTGCCGCCGTCGTTCGACTGCACGAAGCCGAAGCCCTTGGCCTCGTCGAACCACTTCACCTTGCCGGAGACCGACACGGCGGTCGACGGATCGGGCGCGACGCGGCGCGGGCGAGGGGAATCGCCGAACCCGCTGCGCGGACGCACTTCCTGCGCCGTCGAAAGATCGGCCTCCAGAATGCGCGTGACCTGCTGGCCCTTCTGGCCGGTCGTCACGTTCACCTTGAGCTTGGCGCCGGGCGGCAGGGCGTCATAGCCGGCCTGCTGGACGGCGCCGATGTGCAGAAAGGCGTCGCCGGTGCCATTGTCGAGTTCGACGAATCCAAAGCCTTTGTCGGCTTTGAACCATTTCACGGTCGCGCCGATCGGCGGGCTGGACGGCGCTGAACTAGCCATGTCGGGGAAACCTTGCGGAGGGCCGCCGAACTGCTGGGCGCGATGCGAACGTTGCGGGCGCGAGTATTCGTAAGACGGACCATCGTCGTCGAAACCGCGCTTCCGCGGACCGCGGAAATCTCTACCTTTGCTCATGCGTAATCGCTCATCTTCCACAATCCAAACGCCGACCCGACAGGCGCATCCGCTGGCGCGACCTCTCAACCGACGCCGACGAAACCTTTGAAGGCCCGCCGATCTCCATGCGCAACACCGCCAGGGAGGTTCTGATCTCGAACCGCCCGCACGCCGCCGATTTATTTCCGGTCTGAAGCGACAAGCCCGCGCATGGATACTTTTACAGCCAAAATCCAGCTCTGGCTACAGCAAACCGCGCGCCGAAGGCAGGAAAAAGACGCCGAAAAACCGCGCCAGAACAATGCCAAACGGTGCGCGGCGCGGTTCATGAGTGGACAGTTCGGCAGCGGCGGAGCGCGCGATCGCCCAGCGCAAGCCTGGCGGGAGCGACGCCGGCCGCCGCAGCGCGCGGGAACAGCTTCCGATGGAGAAACTTCAGGCCTCTGAATTTGCACGAATTGCAAATACACGATTCGCATAATCAATATTATGGAACCAAATTGCCGTTCCGATATGCCGCGCCCGGACCTTCGGCGCGACGCGTGCAGCATCGCGGCGAACCCGTTTCCGGTCGCTGAAAAAACGTGGTGAACGCAGGTCGATCTTCCGATCGCGGTTTCGACGCCCGGCTGTCCGGTCGCTCAGACGACGATTCGCATGCCGTCGTAGGCCGGCTCCACATGCGGCGGCAGTTCCGCCTTCAGCCGCGCGTAGTCGAGGTCGGTGTGCAGGTTGGTCAGGATCGCCCGGCGCGGCTTGAGCGCCGCGATATAGGCCAGCGCTTCCTCCACGCAGATATGCGTTGGATGGCGCGTGTAGCGCAGCGCGTCGATGATCCACAGATCGAGGCCCCGCAGCGCCTCGAACGCATCCTCCGGTATCGAACTGACGTCCGGCGTATACGCGACATCGCCGAACCGGAACCCGAGCGCATCGATGTCGCCGTGGCGCAGCAGGATCGGCAGCGCGTCGATCGCGCCGCCGGGGCCGCGGATCGCCACGCCCAGCCCAGGTTTCAACCGATGGTCCACGAACAGCGGCGGATAGGAACTGCCGGGCGGCGTCTTGAAGGCGTAGCCGAATTTCGCATGCGCCTCGGCAGCCGTCGGCTCGTCCATATAGATGGGAATGCGCGCGCGCTGGATCAGCACCAGCGGACGCACATCGTCGATGCCGTGCAGATGGTCGGCGTGCGCGTGGGTCAGCAGCAACGCATCGAGCCGCCGCACATCCTCGCCAAGAAGCTGCTCGCGCAGGTCCGGACCAGCGTCCACCAGCACCTGCGTGCGCTCGCCGTCGGCCGCGCCGCGCTCGCCGCGCGCCACCAGAATGGCGCAGCGCCGCCGTCGGTTGCGCGGATTGGACGGGTCGCACGCGCCCCAGCCCTGGCCGACGCGCGGCACGCCGGCCGACGAGCCACACCCGAGAATCGTGATCGTCAGGCTCATAGCGGCGGCATTTTCGAGAACAGCCGCAGCGCGTTCGCGGTCGTGGCCGCCGCCAGCGCGGCCGGCGTCACGCTTTTGATCTCGGCCAGCACTGTTGCCGTAGACGCAACATAAGCCGGCTCGTTGCGTTTTCCACGATACGGGACAGGGGCCAGAAACGGCGCGTCCGTCTCCACCAGCAGCCGGTCCATTGGCACGTCGCGCGCGATCGCGCGCAGTTCGTCGGAATTCTTGAAGGTCACCACGCCCGAGAAAGACACATGGAGCCCCAGCGCCAGCCCCCGCTCCGCCAGCCGCCGCGAAGCCGTGAAACAGTGGAGCAGGGCCTTGAAGGCCCCCTTCCCCATCTCGTCTTCCAGAATGTCGCCCACATCCTCGTCGGCGTCGCGCGCGTGGATGACGAGCGGCAGGCCGCTCTCGCGCGCGGCCGCGATATGCGTGCGGAACACGCGCGCCGCCACGTCGCGCGGGGCGCGGTCGTAATGGTAGTCCAGCCCCGCCTCGCCGACGCCCACGCATTTGGGGTGGGCCGCCAGCCGCACGATGTCGTCCACACGCGCCTCCGGCTCCTCGTGCGCCTGGTGGGGATGCGTGCCGACCGTGCAGAACACGTTGTCGTGCGCCTCGGCGATCGCGGCGTAGGTCGAGAATTTCCGCACCTGCGTCGAGATGGTGATCATGCGCGAGACGCCGGCGGCCTTCGCGCGCGCCAGCACGCCCGCGCGATCGTTGGCGAGTTCCTCGAAATCGAGATGGCAATGCGTGTCGATGAGCACGGTCAGCCTGCCTTCGCGTCTCCGGCCTCCGGCTCGACGTAGCGCGGGAAAATCGGCCGGGGCGCCGGAAGCACGGTCCCCGGCGCGATACGGTGCGCGGCGCTCGCGTGCGCGAACGAACGCTTGTCCTGGGGCTGCGCGACGAGATCGAGCAGCGCGGCCATCGAGCCCGGCATCGCCGGCTGCGCGTGGATCGCGATCACGCGCAGAAGTTCGGCCGTCACCGCCAGCACGGCGCCCATGCGGGCGGGATCGGTCTTGCGCTTGGTCCACGGCTCCTGCGACGCGAAATAACGGTTGGCGTCCGCCACCACTTTCCAGATCTCTGCGAGCGCCTGATGCAGCGCGAACGTCTCCATCGCCGCATGCGTGCGCGCGGCCAGCCCATAGGCCTGATCGAGGATCGCGCGGTCGACATCTTCCAGCGCGCCGTAGTCCGGCGCCCTGCCCTCGCAGTTCCTGGCGATCATCGAAAGCGAGCGTTGCGCGAGATTGCCGAGGTCGTTGGCGAGATCGGCGTTGATGCGGTTGACGATCGCCTCGTGCGAATAGGACCCGTCCTGCCCGAACGACACTTCGCGCAGAAAGAAATAGCGCACCGGATCGAGGCCGTATTGCGCGATCAGATCGTCCGGCCCGATGACGTTGCCGGTCGACTTCGACATCTTCTCGCCGCGGTTGAACAGAAACCCGTGCACCACGACCTGTTTCGGCAACGGCTGGCCGGCCGACATCAGGAAGGCTGGCCAGTAGATGGCGTGGAACCGCGTGATGTCCTTGCCGATCACATGCGCGTCGCACGGCCAGTATTTGCGCCGTTCGTCGGCGAGATCGGGAAAGCCGGTGGCGGTGATGTAATTGGTCAGCGCGTCCACCCACACATACATCACGTGTTTGGGATCGCCGGGCACGGGAATGCCCCAGTCGAACGTGGTGCGCGAGATGGACAGGTCCGCCAGTCCGCGCTTCACGAAGGCGACGATCTCGTTCCTGTAGTGCTCCGGCGTGATGAAGTCGGGATGCTTCTCGTAGTGCGCCAGCAGCCGTTCGCCGTAGGCCGACAGGCGGAAGAAGTAGCTTTCCTCCTCCATCCATTCGACCGGCGTGCCCGTCGGCGCGCGCCTGGCCCCATCCGGCGCCTCGGTCAGTTCGCTCTCGTCGTAGTAGGCTTCGTCGCGGACCGAGTACCAGCCGCAATATTTGGCGAGATAGATGTCGCCGTTCGCCTGCATCGCCTCCCAGATCGCCTGCACGGATTTCCTGTGGCGCTCCTGCGTGGTGCGCACGATGTCGTCGGCGCGCGCATTCAGCTTGTCGCCCATCGCTTCGAATTCGGCGGCGATCCGGTCCACGAATTCCCTCGGCGTCACGCCCGCCTTCGCCGCCGTCTGCTGCACTTTCAGGCCGTGCTCGTCCATGCCGGTGACGAACAGCGTATCGAACCCGTCGAGCCGTTTGTAGCGGGCGATGGCGTCGGTGGCGATCCGCTCGTAGGCGTGGCCGATGTGCGGCGCGCCGTTGGCGTAGGGGATGGCGGTCGAAATCATGAAGGTGCGCGCGGCCATCTCTTACCCTCGGGCGGAGGAGCGATCCGGGATCAGCGCCGCGCGGCGGCGGCCGCCGCGCCGAGATCCTCGAAAATCGAAAGCACCAGCGCGCGCCGGTCGAGATTGTAGATCTCCACCGCGCGCGCGGCGTCGGCGGTCTTCTCCCACACCTGTGCATAGGGCGCAAGGCGACGCGGCCCCGCATCGGCCTGCGCGCGCACCTGCGTGTCCAGCCACTGGAAGACCGTGTCCAGAAACGCGTTGTAGTCGGCTTCCGCCTTGTTGCGGCCGAGGTCCTCGCTCAGCGTCTGCACCACGCTCCAGTCGACCGACGGCAGTTGTTTCAACAGCTCCTCCAGCTTGCGCGTGGAGGCCGCGCCGTGGCGCGCCAGAATGCGCAGGGCGTTGGTCACCGACCCGTCGGCGCGGCGCGCGGCGGCCGCGATCGTCTCCGGCGGTGTGTCGGCGAGCGGCGTATCGAACGCGGAAATGGCGGCGACGATGTCGCGCTCCTTCAGCGGCTCCAGCATCAACCGCCGGCAGCGCGAGCGGATGGTCGGCAGAAGCCGGCCCGGCTGGTGGGCGACAATCAGGAAGATCGACTTTTCAGGCGGCTCCTCGATCATCTTCAACAGCGCGTTGGCGCTCGCGCGGTTGAGATCGTCCGCGCAATCGACGATGGCGATGCGCCAGCCCCCGCCCGCCGCGTTGTGACGGAACAGGTTGAGCATGCGCCGCACGTCCTGCACGCGGATTTCCGTGAAGTGGCGCGGCGGGTCCGGCTCCGTGTTCCACTCGCGCCGCAGCAGCGCGAGATCGGGCGCGGCCAGCGACTCGATCAGATGGGCGGCGCGATGATCGGGATCGACCGACAGATCGACGGCGCGCTCCACCTCCGGCGCGTCGGCGTCGGGATGGGCGAGAAGAAACCGCGCCATTCGCCAGGCGAGCGTCGCCTTGCCGATCCCCTGCCGTCCGCCGATCAGCCAGGCGTGCGGCATGCGTCCGGATCGGTAGGCGTCGAGCAGCGCGCGCTCGGCGGCCGGATTGCCGAAGAAATGCCTGGTGCGGCGGGGGGGCGGCGCGTCCGGCTGCACGTCGCTTTCGGGCGCGACCTCGTCGCGTTTGCGCGGCGCCTTCACGAGGCCTGCTTCCGCAGGTCGGCCGCGAACCGCTCGCTCACCCGCGACCAGATCTGCGCCTCGAGCGCGTCGGCCTCCATGCTCGCGTCCACGACCACGATGCGTTTGCGCGCGCGCCCGGCGATGTCGAGAAACGCCCGGCGCAGCGCGCGGTGGAATGCGATCCCCTCGCCCTCGAACCGGTCGGCGCCGTCCGCGCCGCGTCTCTGTTCGGCGCGCGCCAGGCCGATCTCGGGCGCGATGTCCATCAGAATCGTCATGTCCGGATCCATGTCCGCGATCGCCACGCGCTGCAACGCCTCGATCAGCGCGGGATCGGCCGCGCCCGCCGCGCCCTGATAGGCGCGCGTGGAATCCGAAAACCGGTCGCACACCACCCACGCCCCGCGCGCGATCGCCGGCCGGATCAGCACATCCACATGATCGGCCCGCGCGGCCGAGAACAACACCGCTTCGCCGACCGGCCCGAGCGGTTTCGCGCGCCCCGACAGAATGAACGCGCGCAACGCCTCCGCGCGCGGCGAGCCGCCCGGCTCGCGCGTCGCCACCGCCTCGATCCCGTGCGCCTTGAGCCGCGCCACGAGACGGGCGACCTGCGTGGACTTGCCGGCGCCCTCCCCGCCCTCGAATGTGATGAACCTGCCCCGCGAACCCGTCATTTCTTGAATACGTGCTTGCGGATGAGGCCGCCGGCGAGTTCCAGGCTCGCGTCGAACGCGCGGCGCGGCAGCGAGCCGACGCCAATGTCCTCGGCCGCCGTCAGCGGCGCATCGAGCGCGAGCGTCTGCCCGCGCATCACCTTCAGCCGCGCCACCGTCGCGCCCTGTTTGACCGGCGGCACGAGCGGCCCGTCGTAAACGATCCTGGCCGTTATCCGTTCGCCCGATCCGCGCGGCAGAAACACCTTGATCGGCTTTTCCGACACGAGCGGCGCATCCGACCGCGACCCGCCGTAGACCGAGGCCGACCCCACCACCTCGCCGGCCGCGAATATCGTGCGCGGCTCGAACGAACGGAACCCCCACAGCAGCAGCTTGCGCGCGTCGTCCGACCGTTCGCTCGCCGTCTTGCAGCCGTTGAGCGCCACGATCAGCCGCTGGTTGTTCTCGACCGCCGAACCGACGATGGCGAAGCCCGATTCATCGATATTTCCGGTCTTCAATCCGTCGGCGCCGATGTTGGAGAGCAGAAGCGGGTTGCGGTTGGCCTGCGTGATCTTGTTCCAGGTGAAATCCTTCTCCGCGAAATAGCGGTAGAGATCGGGATAGGTCTTGATGAGATGGTCCGACAGCAGCGCCATCTCGCGCATGGTGACCTTCTGGCCCGGATCGCTTCTCCCCCATGGATTGGTGAAGGTCGACGACCGCAGCCCCAGTTCGCGCGCGCGCTTGGTCATCATCAGCCCGAAGGCCTCTTCCGTGCCCGCAATTCCCTCCGCCAGGGCGATCGCCGCATCGTTGCCGGACATGATGACGAGGCCGCGGATAAGGTCCTCCACCCGCACGCGGCTGTTCAATTGCGCGAACATGGTGGAGCCGCGCGACGGCGCCCCGCCCGTGCGCCACGCATATTCCGAAATGGGATAGGTGTCCTCCAGCGAAACCTTGCCCGCCTTGATGAGGCCGAACAGGATTTCCGCCGTCATGATCTTGGCGAGCGAGGCGGGAGACGCCAGTTCGTCCGCCCCGCGCTCGTAAAGGAACGCGTGGCTCTCCGCGTCCATCAGCACGGCCTGTCTGCAATTGGTCTGCACCGACTGGGCGGCGGCCGGGGCGGCCGCAAGCGCCAGCGCGCAGATGGCGATCAGGGACAGACGCGGCGAACGGGCGGACATACGAACTCCGGAACAGGCGCACGACAGGCGCCGCGCGAGTGTAGCTGGAGCGGATGCTTAAAAAAAGTCGGGCGAAATCAGCGTCGCGAAGGCCCGATCGGAACGCCGGCGCCGGGAATCGTGCCGAGGTCGAACGGCCGCGAAGGCGGCAGCGGCGCCGCATAGGCGAGCTGCGCCCCGGTCGGCGGGCCGCCGGCGCGCGCCGGCGTGGACGGCGCGACGCTGGTCTCGCCCTCGTCGTCCGGCTCGATCGCGCGCTCGGCGTCGCGCGGCGCGGGCTGCGTCGCCGCCAAACGCGGCCGCTCCGGCGGCCGTTCGGCCACCATCGTCGGCGCGAGGGTCGGAACGCCGTCGAGCGTGGCTGGCGCGCCGTCGGTGCGCAGACTGGCCATCAGCCGCCGGTCGTCGGAGCCGGCCAGTCCCGCTCGCGTCAGATATTCCACGCGCACGCGCGCGGTGCCGTGGTGCTTGAAATCGAGCGCATGGGCGACGCGCTGCGACACGTCCATCACGCGGCCGCCGTGATAGGGCCCGCGATCGTTCACGCGCACGACGATCGAATAGGAATTGCGCAGGTTGGTCACGCGCGCATAAGACGGCAGCGGCATGGTGGGATGCGCGGCGGTGATCGAGTTGCGGTCGAAAATCTCGCCGTTGGCCGTCTTGCGGCCATGGAAATCGGCCCCGTACCAGGAGGCGACGCCGGTTGAGACGATGGCGCGTTCGCTCGGATAATAGGTCTTGCCGGCGATCGTATAGGGCCTGCCGACATGATATTTGCCGCCGCCCTTGGGCACGTCCTGCCCGTCGGCGACCACGCGCGGACTGGCGGACACGCCGTATTTCGGATCAACGCCCCCGCTCGTCCCTTGCGCGGCCATGCGCTGATGGTTCTGCGCACAGCCGGCGAGCGCGGCGGCGGCGAAAAGCGCGAGCCCGACGCGGGGCCCGGAATGTTTCAGATGCATGAAAGACGCACGACGCTGGCTAATCGACACATGCTGGGATTTCGTCACGTCGCAGCCCCCTCGACGACCGCACGAACCGAGATGCCCGGCGCGGTCAAAATGCAACATTTCCTTTAAGCGACCTTTAAGGTCGCCCACAAAGGTCGCCCACCAAGGTCGCCCACAAAGGTCGCCCGGCCGCGACCGCGGACCTGCCGCGCATGGCCGATCGTTTCGTGCAAAGCCGAGAGGCGGCCGACGAGAACCGTCGCCGTTTCCTGACCCCGCTATCCGGACTCGCGAACTCCGCCGCGATTTGCCGAAGCATAGACCGTTTTCAATGTGACGGAAATGCGGCGCGCCGATGAAGCGAAGGTCGCAATTGAGGCGCAGCATTGGTTGAAGGATGGCTGCTATCCAATTGCATTCGCGTCATATTTATTGGCTCCACGCATGTGGCGCGGCGCCTTTCGCGGCGCAACGCCGCACGAAAGACGAAGTTGCGCCCGCCCGCTCGCCTTCCCCGTGCGCCTGCGATATGGCTGGCGCGCCGGCCGAAGCGCCGGCGCCGGGAAGGGTGGCCGAGTGGTTTAAGGCAGCGGTCTTGAAAACCGCCGTGGGCGCAAGTTCACCGTGGGTTCGAATCCCACCCCTTCCACCAATCGCCATTGATTTTATTGTATTTTCTCGCATTTGTGGGTTTCTACTAACTACCTACTGACGCTTCTTCCGCGACCGAACGCCGATCATCGGTCAGTTTGAATTTCGATTTCGACATGAGCCAATGCAATGGAAAGGTGTGATCCAAGCCACACTTGGTGCAATCGAGCGTTTCAGTCAGGAAGAAATGTGGAGCGTTTGCCTTCCGTATACGAACCGGGCTACCGCAGTGCGGGCAATGTAAAAACTCTCGAAGAAGTCGGTTCAAATTGTCCGCAATCGGGTTGCGGCCGTCTTGAAATAATGACGAGTAAGCTCCCAGCGAACTCATAAGAATAAAATCAAGATACTTATCGTCGATATCGGACATCTCTGAAAATAGTGAAATCATAAGAACATTGCCATACACAAGGATATATGCCAAATCTGCATATATCGTATAATATAGATCGTTGTCTGTCGGATTTTTGAAAATGAAATTCAAATTTAATTCTTCTGTACGAAGTTTTGGATGGCTAGTAACTAGGTGCGTAGCTTTATCGAAAAGCCTTGCAAATCCGAAATCGTTGGATTTATCATAAATAATATGGTATATTTTATCAGCACTCGCGAAATTCATTCCTTTGCAAGCTGAAATAGCGCCGTTGATTAATTTTTTTCGGCGTTCAGGTGTCAGATAATTGCTTTCCATTAAGTCAGCAGGCGACGCTCTAAGTCTATCATAAAAATCCACACTGTCAGCCTTCATCCAAGTCGCGAACATCAAAGTTTCACGAAGAGGCTTGCGGAGCAACGACATTGAAACCGCAAATTTCTTTTTTTCAAATGTTACAAGCGCCTCATATATAAAATGAAGGAAGTCTGAAAAAAGCGCCATCGTAACCTTATTCAACACAATTCTTTTGTGCGCATCCGCATAACCAGATTGAAGCAAAAAAGTTAGAGTGTCATCCGATTCAGCGAACGCTTTTGATTCTTCTACGGACTGAAATTTGACAACAACGTTTGCTACTTTACGCGCCTCGCCTTCCGCCAAGAGCTGCAACATTTGATCATGCAATCTAAAACAGAACTCGTGCGCAGCGTGACAACGCTGCGGCATTAATTTCAATCGGTCCGGGTCGATGATGCCGATAGGTCGATGCGCCATGCCTAAAACGATTCGATTGTTAGACTATTGGCAGTTTCGTACCAATTTCATTCCGTTGGAAGGTAGCAAAGGCATACTGGGGCACGGCCAATACGCCGCGCGTTGTCGTATTCAAACTTCCAAGCCCGGCTGCGCTCAAAGCCGATTGAATGGTTGTCGCTTGCGACGCCAAACCCGCGACAGCAACCTTCGGCAAGTGACCTTGTGCAATCTTCCAAAGGATATGCCGGGCACGTTCAACAAGCGCGTCTTGGCTATGCGGCGTTTTGCGCCAGCCGGCCGAACTGGCTTTCGGTCGGGCGGCGCCTAGATGCGACTCATCCCATCGGCGGGAAGACGCGGCGAAACAGTTCGTCGTGGTTTCGCCGCCGCTTCAGGAGATTTCGCATGGCTTCCGTTCTTTCCTCAGGTTTGTTCGCGCTCGCCGCAAGCGGCGCGGTCCTTCTGGCTCAGGTCGCCTCGCCCGCTCCGGCCGCCGCGCAGGCGCCCAAGAAGGGTTTCATCGGCGACATCGAGAAGCTCACCACGTCCAACAGGGATTTTCGCCGCGTCCTCTACACCGGCAAGAACCTCCAGCTCGTGCTGATGACGCTCAAGCCCGGCGAGGAGATCGGAGAGGAGACGCACGAGGGAATCGACCAGTTTTTCCGGATCGAATCCGGCGACGGGGAAGTGCGGATCGACGGCAAGGCCACCAAAGTTGGCGACGACGACGCGTTCATCGTGCCCGCCGGCGCCCGCCACAACGTGGTCAACACCGGCTCCAAAGAGCTGAAGCTCTATACGATCTACGGGCCGCCGGAACACGCGGACAAGCTCGTCCACGCCACCCGCAAGGACGCCGAAACGGCGGGCAGACATTTCGACGGCAAGACCACCGAATAGCCTACCGCGCCAGCGACACGCTTTTCACCTGCGCGTAGATCTCGTCCCCCGCGGCCAGCGCCAGATGGTCCCACGAGCGGCGTGTCACGCGCGCGAGCAGCCGCGCGCCCGCGCCCAGGCCCAGCACCGCCACCACCTCGTAAGGCCCGGCGGCGTGAGAGAGGATGCGGGCCGGCAGCACGTTGAGGATGGTGCTGTCGTGCGCCGCGGTGCGCGCGAGCGACACGTTGCCGGCCGCGATCCGCAGGCGCCGGCGGTCGCCCGGTTTCTGCGGCGGGGTGGGAACCTGAAACCGCACGCCGTCCACGACCAGCGTCGAAAGCCCGTAGGTCGCGTCGTAACTCTCCACCGTCGCATCGAGACTGACGGAGGCCTCGCGCGCGGCGGCGAGCGGCAGCGCCGGATCGCTCTGCAATTCGGCGAGCGGGCCGGTCGCGCGCACCCTGCCCGCTTCCATCAGCACGAGATGGTCGGCCAGCCGTTCCACCTCCGCCATGTCGTGGCTGACATAGACGACCGGCAACGCCAGTCGGTCGTGCAGTCGTTCGAGAAACGGCAATATGTCGTCTTTCGCGGCGCGGTCGAGCGCGGCGAGCGGTTCGTCCATCAGCAGCAGTTTCGGCTGCGACAGCAGCGCGCGCCCGATGGCGACGCGCTGGCGCTCGCCGCCCGACAGGTTGTGGGGCGCGCGATCGACGAGCGGCGCAAGACCGAGCAGCTCCACCGCTTCGTCGAACGACACGCCGCCGCCGCGCCCGGCGCCGAACGTCAGGTTCGCGCGCACATCGAGATGGGGAAACAGGCTCGGCTCCTGAAACACATAGCCGATGGCGCGCTTGTGCGTGGGCGTGAACGCCGCGCCCTCCTGCCAGATTTCGCCATTCACCTTGCAGCGCCCGTTCTCGAGCCGCGTGAGGCCGGCAATGGCGCGCAGCACGCTCGTCTTGCCGCAGCCCGACGGGCCGAACAGGCCCGTCACGCCGTGCGCCGGCGCGATGAAGGCGGCGTCGAGTTCGAACGCGCCGAGCCTGCCGCGGAAGGCGACGTCGATGGCGCCGCTCATGGCGCGCTCCGCCGGAACCGCTTGTCGATCGCCATCGTGGCGAGAATGACGAGGAACGCGAAAGCCGCCATCCCGCCGGCCAGAATGTTCGCCTCGCGCCATTGCGAGGTTTCGACATAATCGTAGATCGCCACCGACAGCGTCCTGGTCGTGCCGGGAATATTGCCGCCCAGCATCAGCACGATGCCGAATTCGCCGACCGTATGGGCGAAGCCGAGCACGGCGCCGGTGAGGAAACCGGGCCGGGCGAGCGGCAGCGCGACGGTCCAGAAAGCGCGTGTCGGCGAGGCGCGCAGCGTCGCCGCCACTTCCATCGGCCGCTCGCCCATCGCCTCGAACGCGTTGCGGATGGGCTGCACCACGAACGGCAGCGAATAGACGACCGAGCCGATCACCAGTCCCTCGAAAGTGAACGCGAGCGTGCGCGCGCCCCACAGGCCGGCGATCCAGCCGCCGGGCCCGCCGGGCCCCAGCGCCAGCAACAGATAGAAGCCCAGCACGGTCGGAGGAAGAACCAGCGGCATCGCCACGACGGCCGTCGCGATGTCGGTCCAGCGCCCGCGCGAGCGCGCAAGTTTCCACGCCAGCGGCGTCCCGACGACCAGCAGCAGCACGGTGGTGACGAAAGCGAGCGTGAACGTCAGCCGGATCGCGATCCAGATCTCGGACGACAGCCAGTCCATGACGCCTCGCAATCACTCTTTCTCGCGCAGATCATATCCGTATCGGATGATGATCGCGCGCGCCTGCGGCCCTCGCAGGAAAGCCAGGAATGCGATCGCCGCCGGGTTGTCCGCGCCTTTGCGCAGTAGCGTCGCGTCCTGCAGGATCGGCGAATAGAGTTCCTGCGGCACGACCCACCGCGAACCTTTCGCGTCATTCGCAACCTGGGACAGCGCCACAAATCCGATCTCGGCGTTTCCGGTGGCGACGAACTGGAAAGCCTGCGAGATGTTCGCGCCCTCGACGAATTTGGGCTTCAGCGCGTCGTAGAGACTGAGCGACTTCATCGTCTCCACCGCAGCCGCCCCGTAGGGCGCGGCCACCGGATTGCAGATCGACAGTTTGTCGAACCGCGCGGCCCTCAGCGTCTCCTCGCCCTTCACGAGGCCCGGATCACGGCTCCACAACACCAGTTTTCCGAGCGCATAGGTGAACCGGCTGCCGGCGATCGCCAGCCCCTCCTCCACCAGCTTCTTCGGCCGCTCGTCGTCGGCCGACAGGAACGCCTCGAACGGCGCCTCCTGCCTGATCTGGGTATAGAACTGGCCGGAAGAGCCAAAGCTCAGGACCGCCTCGTGGCCCGTCGCCGCCTTGAAAGCGGCGCCGATCTCCTTCGCAGGCTCGGTGAAATTGGCCGCGACCGCGATATGCGCCTTGCCGGCGCGCGCTGCGCTCGGACCAAGGATTGCGATCGCGACCAGCGCCGCCGCGAGAATGCGCCACCCGGTCATGCCGTCGCTCCCTGCGCCGCCGGCGCGCGTTGCGTTCGTTATAGAGCCACATTACATAACGATGGCGACGGCGGCTGTCCATGCAGATCGGCGCCCGACCGGCTCGCGCCTGCCCGCGACTGCGCGATGATGCTCCGGTCAGTTGACGGCGAGAATGACGTGGTCGGGCTCGAACGTCGCCGCGGCGGGAGCGCCGGGCTTCAGCCCCAGTCGCTCCACGACCGACAGCGGCCCGACCGACACCAGCGTCTTGCCCTCGCCGATGTCGAGCGCGATTTCGCTGTTGCGCCCGCCGTCGACGCGCGAAACCACCGTGCCGGGAAAGTAGTTCGCGGTCGGCTCGTCGTCGCCGCGCGCCAGGCGCACGAAGGGCGCCTTCACCAGCGCGAGAACCTTGCGGCCCGGTTCGAGCGCGAGACTCGTCGCGGCCGAATTCGTCACCGTGGCGACGAGGCGGCGCGCCCCCATGATCTTCAGCACGACATCGACATCGACCGCGCCGCGCCGCACTTCCTCCACTTCGCTCTGGAAAACGTTGCGCGCCGAAACCTGCGCGCCGAGCATCCACAGGAGCGCCTCGTCGCGCCCCTCCAGCCCCTCGTCGGCGATGGCTTCGGAAATATCCGCGAGTCGCTTTTCGAGCCGATGAAAGGTCGCGATCAGGCGGCGTCCCTCCGCCGTCACTTCAGCGCCCCCGCCCGCCCGGCCGCCCGTGCGCGTGACGAAGGCGGGAGTCGGCATGAGATTGTTAATGGCGTTCACCGCCTCCCACGCCGTCTTGTAGCTGAACCCCGTCGCCCTGGCGGCGCGCGTGATGTTGCCGTGCTCGGCCACCGCTTCCAGCAGGCGGATGCGGTCGCGTCCGACGAGAACGCGGCCTTCGCTGCGCAGCGCGAGAAGCGCGTCGATTCTGGGGTTGGTCATGGGCCGCTGTGTTTTTGATCCGGTGGCAGATTACAATGAATCGAACGGCGCCGACACGCGCGCCGGAAGCGGAGGAACGCATGCGTTTTGCGGGAAAAGTCGCGGTGGTGACAGGGGCGGCGTCCGGCATCGGGGCCGCGACCGCGCGTCGCCTGCACGCGGAGGGCGCGGCCGTCGCGCTCGCCGATCTCGACGAGGCGGCAGGCTCGGCGCTCGCCGACGAACTCGGCGACGGGCGCGCGCTGTTTCATCGCGCCGACGTGTCGGTGTGGGAGGATGTGGCGGGGCTGGTCGCCCACGCCGCGCGCGCCTTCGGCCGGCTCGACATCCTGTTCAACAACGCCGGCGTCGGCGGGCGCGCGCCAATCCCGGACATGGCCATCGAACAATGGAAGAGGGTGATCGCCGTCGATCTCGACAGCGTGTTCTACGGCTGCCGCGCCGCCATTCCGATCATGCGCGCGCAGGGCGGCGGGGCCATCGTCAACACGGCCTCCATATCGGGCATGGCCGCCGACTACAGTCTGGCCGCCTACAACGCGGCCAAGGGGGCCGTCATCAATTTCACACGCGCCGCCGCCATCGACCACGCGCGCGATGGCGTGCGCGTGAACGCGGTCTGCCCCGGCCCGGTCGACACGCCGATCATCGCGCGCGTGAAGGCGGCGCCGGCGGTGAAGGCGGCCTGGGACGAATGCGTGCCGATGGGCCGCTTCGGCCGTCCCGAAGAGATCGCGGCCGTCGTGGCGTTTCTGGCCTCCGACGAAGCCTCGTTCATGACCGGCGCCATCGTGCCGGTGGACGGCGGCCTGACCGCGCACACCGGCCAGCCCAACGTGACGAAAATTCTGGCGCAACAGCCGGCGTGACTCATTCGCAACTGTTGCGATAAACGCAATATCACTCCACCACACGCACCGCGCCCCTGGCGGCGCTGGTGGCGTGGGCGGCGTAGGCTTTCAGCGCGGTCGACACGTTGCGCTTGCGCGGTCCCGGCTTCCAGGCCGCCGCGCCCTTCGCCTCCATCGCAGCGCGGCGGCGCGCCAGTTCCTCGTCGCTCACGGCGAGCGAGATCGTGCGGTTGGGAATGTCGATCTCGATCCGGTCGCCCTCCTCCACCAGGCCGATCGCCCCGCCCTCGGCCGCCTCGGGCGAGGCATGGCCGATCGACAGTCCGGACGTGCCGCCCGAGAACCGCCCGTCGGTGATGAGCGCGCAATCCTTGCCGAGCCCTTTCGATTTCAGATAGCTCGTCGGATAGAGCATTTCCTGCATGCCCGGTCCGCCGCGCGGGCCCTCGTAGACGATGACGACGACGTCGCCCTTCTTGATGCGGTTGGCGAGAATGGCTTCGACGGCGGCGTCCTGACTTTCGAACACGCGCGCCGGACCTGAGAATTTCAGGATCGATTCATCCACGCCCGCCGTTTTCACGATGCAGCCGTCGCGCGCGATATTGCCGTAGAGCACCGCCAGCCCGCCATCTTTCGAATAGGCGTGTTCAGCCGAACGGATCACGCCCTTTTCGCGGTCCGTGTCGAGGCTGTCGTAGCGTCGCGACTGGCTGAACGCCGTCTGTGTCGGCACGCCGCCGGGCGCGGCGAGGTAGAACTGGCGCGCGGTGTCGGATTTCGTGACGGCGATGTCCCATTGCGCGAGCGCGTCGGAGAGCGAGCGCGAATGGACGGTCGTCAGGTTCGAGTCGATCAGACCGGCGCGGTCGAGTTCGCCCAGGATCGCCATGATGCCGCCGGCGCGGTGCACGTCTTCCATATGCACGTTGGCGACGGACGGGGCGACCTTGCACAGCACCGGCACGCGCCGCGACAGACGGTCGATGTCCGCCATGTCGAAGTCGACGTTGCCTTCGTAGGCCGCCGCCAGCAGGTGCAGCACGGTGTTGGTCGAACCGCCCATCGAGATATCGAGCGTCATGGCGTTCTCGAACGCCTTGCGGTTGGCGATGGCGCGCGGCAGCACGCTTTCGTCGTTCTGCTCGTAGTAGCGGCGCGCCAGATCCACGATCAGATGGCCAGCCTCCACGAACAGCCGCTTGCGGTCGGAATGGGTGGCCAGCGTCGAACCGTTGCCCGGCAGCGCGAGGCCGAGCGCCTCGACGAGGCAGTTCATCGAATTGGCGGTGAACATGCCCGAGCACGAACCGCAGGTCGGGCAGGCGGAGCGTTCGTATTCGCGCACCGCCACGTCCGACACCGTGTCGTCGGCGGCCGCGATCATGGCGTCGATCAGATCGACCTTCTTGGTCACGCCTTCGGCGACGAACTTGCCCGCCTCCATCGGCCCGCCGGACACGAACACGGCCGGAATGTTCAGCCGCATCGCCGCCATCAGCATGCCGGGCGTGATCTTGTCGCAGTTGGAGATGCACACGATGGCGTCGGCGCAGTGCGCGTTGACCATGTATTCCACGCTGTCGGCGATGATCTCGCGCGAGGGCAGCGAATAGAGCATGCCGTCGTGACCCATCGCGATGCCGTCGTCGACCGCGATGGTGTTGAACTCCTTGGCGACGCCGCCGGCCTTCTCGATTTCGCGCGCGACGAGCTGGCCCATGTCCTTCAGATGCACGTGGCCCGGCACGAACTGCGTGAAGGAATTGGCCACCGCGATGATCGGCTTGCCGAAATCGCCGTCCTTCATGCCCGTGGCGCGCCACAGGCCGCGCGCGCCGGCCATGTTGCGGCCGTGAGTCGAGGTGCGGGAGCGATAGGCTGGCATGACGGCGTCTTTCGATCGGGATGGGAGGGGCTCCTCCGCGGGAAGAGCGCACATCGACTATTCCTATCCCGGCCCGGCCGCTTTTTCCAGCATCTGCTTGGCCGCACTCCAGATTGAGCTACCCTGTCCGCATGGCCCGCGTCCTCATCCCCCTGCCCGCGCGCGATTTCGATCCGACCGAGGCGGCCGTCCCATGGCAGGCGCTGACCGCGCGCGGCCACGCCGTCGCCTTCGCCACGCCCGACGGCGCGCCGGCCGAAGCCGACGCCATGATGCTCGACGGCCGCGGCCTCGATCCGTGGGGCCGCATTCCGGCGCTGCGCAGCTTTCCGCTGGTCGGCCTGCTGCTGCGCGCCGATGCGCGCGGCCGCGCCGCCCATGCGCAGATGGTCAGCGCGCCCGAATTCCGCGCGCCGCTCGCCTGGGAGCAGGCCCGCGCGGAGGATTTCGATGGACTGCTGCTGCCCGGCGGCCATCGCGCGCGCGGCATGCGCGCCTATCTCGAAAGCCCGCTGTTGCAGGCGCTGGTCGCCGTTTTCTTCGCCCGTGCAAAACCCGTCGCCGCCATCTGCCACGGCGTTCTGCTGGCCGCCCGCAGCCGCCATCCGGCGACCGGCCGTTCCGTGCTGCACGGATACAGGACCACGGCGCTCACATGGGCGCAGGAACGCGCGGCCAGCCGCATCGGTCGCGTGTCGCGGTTCTGGGACCCGTTCTATTACCGCACCTATCGCGAGGGCGCGGGCGAACCCGAAGGCTATATGTCGGTGGAGCACGAAGTGAAACGCGCGCTCGCGCGCCCGGCCGATTTCCAGAACGTGCCGGACGACGCGCCCGACCACCTGCGCAAGACGCTCGGTCTGTGGCGCGATACGCCGACCGATGCGCGCCCGGCGTTTGTGGTGCGCGACCGCAATTACGTATCCGCGCGCTGGCCGGGCGACGCGCATGCGTTCGCGGCCGCTTTCGCCGATGTGCTTGACGAGGCGCAAGGCGGCGCGTCGCCGCGCCAATAAGCTGCCGGTTGGCGTTTCCTGTCGCGCCATGGGCGGACTTTATGTCCAGTTCGCGGCGTAATAGGTTTTGCGCTGGACGCAACAAGGGAATGCGACATGGCGATCGACGGCGACTGGAATTTGACGATCAACACGCCCATGGGTCAGCAGACGGCGACGCTGAGCGTGAAGACCGAAGGCGGCAAGCTGACGGGCACGATGTCCGCCATGGCCGGCGCGCAGAATATCGAGAACGGAACGGTCGATGGCGACAATGTCGGCTGGACGACGGACATAGTCGTGCCGATGCCGATGACGCTCGCCTTCAAGGGCGTCGTCTCGGGCGACGCCATCGATGGCTCCGTCACGCTCGGCGCCTTCGGCGAGTCGACCTTCTCCGGTTCGCGCGCCTGAGACGGGCGCGCTGACCTGAAAGGGGCGGCGGAAACGCCGCCTTTTTTTTCACGCCGGCCGCGCGCGGCCCCATTCATTCCAGCCGGCGAAGCGCGGCGTGCCGGGCAGATACATCGTATCGAGCGTCTCGACCGAAAATCCGTTCGCCGAAATGGACCGCGCGACCGGCCGCGACAGATGGCAATTGCCGGCGATGCGCTTCCAGACCGGTTCCAGCCGTTTCTGCCAGCGCGCCACATCCGGATCCGGCGCAAGCCCGTGCTCGCAGAAGAAGAACGCGCCGCCCGGTTTCAGCACGCGCCGCGCCTCCGCCAGCACCCGCTCGACGCTCGCCACCGAGCACAGCGTGAACGTGCACACCACGCTGTCGAACCGACCGGCGTCGAACGGCATGGCCTCGGCCACGCCGTCGACCAGTTCCAGCGCGAGCCCTTCGGCGCGCGGCGCGGCCGCCGCCATGGCCCGCAGCGGCGGCGACGGCTCCAGCCCCACCACGCGCTTCGCCCGAGCCGGATCGTAATATTTGAGGTTATGGCCGGCGCCGATGCCGAATTCGAGCGTTTCGCCTTCCGCTTGCGGCACGATCTTGCGCCGCTGGCGCGCAATCGGCTTGGCGCCGCAGGCGCAGCCGATCGCCCAGGGCAGAACATAACGGTCGTAGAGGCCGAACATCGCGCGAGCCTACACGCAATGCCTCAAATGTCGAAGACGAGGCAGGTGGTGCTGGCGGTCGCGACGAGCCTGCCCTGGGCGTCCGTCAGGCGCCCCTCGGCCACGGCCGAGCGCCGCCCGACATGGATCGCCTTGCCCTCTGCGCGCAACTGGCCGGATTCGACCAGCGCGGCGCGCAGATAGTTCACCTTGATCTCGAGCGTGGTGTAGCCGCGCCCCTTCGGCAGCATGGTGTGCACCGCGCAGCCCATGACGGAATCGAGAATGGTGGCGATGACCCCGCCATGCACCGTGCCGATCGGATTGTAGAGATGTTCGTCCGGATGCAGCGCCATCACGATGCGCCCCTCCTCCACCTCCTCGATCGTCTGGCCGATCAGCAGCGAGATCGGCGGCGCCGGAACCTCGCCCGTCTGCACCTTGCGGAACAATTCGATCCCGGACATCTGGCGCGCCAGAAGCGCGCCGCGCTGCGGATCTTCCCATTCGACGACGCGGCGGCGGGTCTTGACTGTCATGGCGTCTCCTCAGGCGGAAGCGGCGACGGGCTGCGGATCGCGTTTTCCGCGCATCACCATCAGGCTCATGATGGCCGCGAGGAAACACGCAAATCCCGCAACGTAGAACGACGGCGCGTAAGTCAGCAGCCATGAGCGCGACAGCCCTCCGCCGTAGGCCGCGACCGCCGCGCCGACCTGATGGCTCGCGAAAATCCAGCCGAACGCAAGGCCCGCCTTTTCCGGCCCGAACACACGCGCGGTGAGTTTGACCGTCGGCGGCACGGTCGCGATCCAGTCCAGACCGTAGAACACGGCGAAGACCGACAGGCCGTAGATGGTGAAGGTGGACGAAGGCAGCCACAACAGCGACAGGCCGCGCAACCCGTAGTACCAGAACAGCAGCTTGCGGCTGTCGTAGCGGTCCGACAGATAGCCTGACCCGATGGTGCCGACGATGTCGAACAGTCCCATCATCGCGAGCGTGGAGGCCGCCGCCAGCGCGATCATGCCGTTGTCCACGCAGAAGGCGATGAAATGCGTCTGGATGAGGCCGTTGGTCGAAAGGCCGCAGACGAAGAAACTCGCCGCCAGCAGCCAGAAGGCCGGCACGCGCGAAGCCTCCGCCAGCCCCTTGAACGCGCGCGAAATGGCCGCTCCTGTCTCGACCGGCGCGGGCGCTGGCTCGTTCCCGGTCGCCCCGTAGGGTTTCAGTCCGACGTCGGACGGCCGCTCGGCGAGCAGCAGCACCGCCGCGATCCCCGCAACGACGATGGCGAGGGCCGAGGGAACGAGCGCAAGCTTCCAGCCCACGTGATCGATCAGCCACGCGACCAGAGGCAGGAAGACGAGTTGTCCGGTCGCCATCGCCGCCGACAACACGCCCATCGCCAACCCGCGCCGCTCGACGAACCAGCGCGTGGTCAATAACGCGCCCAGCACCAGCGCCGTCATGCCGGTGCCGACTCCGATCAGCAGCCCCCATCCGATGGCCAGTTGCCAGACGGAATCGACGAACAGGACCGACAGAAGGCCGACGACGACCAGAACCTGCGCCCCCGCCACGACCGCGCGCACGCCGTAGCGTTCGATCAGCGCCGCTGAGAATGGCGCCATGAGCCCGTAGAGAATGAAGCGAATGGCGAGCGCGGAGGAAATCTGCGCCGCGTCCCATCCGAAATGTTTGGACAGGGGCACGATGAAGGCGCCGGGCAGGCCGACCGCTCCCGACATGACGAGCGTCGAGAGGAAGATGGTCGCGATGATCACCCAGCCGTAATGGAGCCCCGCCCCGTCGAGCCTTCGCGCCAGCGCTCTTGCCAACATGGTTCCGATCCTGCCGCGCCCGGCGCGGACACGCTCTTGGCGCTTCGACATCTTGGCGCTTCGAGAAAATTCACTTATGATGACACCTGTCATCATTATTTGATGACGACGATCATCATTCTGTCAAGAGGGCGCAATGCGCGTCTCCAGGGCCAGGGTCGCCGAAAACCGCGAGCGCGTGCTTCAGGCCGCAGCCGACCTGTTTGCCCGCAAGGGCTTCGCCGGCGTCGGCGTCGCCGAAACCATGGCGGCCGCCGGGCTGACCCACGGCGGGTTCTACAACCATTTCGCGTCGAAAGACGAATTGCAGGCGCAGGCCTGCGCCGCCGCTTTCCGCCGCGCGCGGGAGCGGGTGGCGCGCATCGGCGGCGAGCAGGATGCGCTGCGCCGTCGCGCCGCGCTCGAAAACTTCATCGAACGCTACCTCTCGCCGCAGGCGCGCGACGCCGAAGCCGCGGCCTGCCCGCTCGCCGCCTTCGCGACGGACGTATCGCGCGAAAGCGGTCCGGCGCGCGAAAGCTACGCCGAGGGCGTGCGCGCGTTCATCGACGCGCTCGCCCCCGCCTTCGCAGGACCGCGCGCCCATGACGAAGCCGCCGCGATGATGGCCTCGCTCGTCGGCGCGCTCACCCTCGCGCGGAGCCTGCGCGAGACCGACGCGAACCTGTCCGGCCAAATTCTCGCCGCGGCGCGCGCGCGCATCGTCGCGTCGCTTCCGCCCGTTGGCGGCTGAGGCCGGTTCGCTCGCAACGCTCTATCGCACCTCCTGCGTATCGGCGTCCCTGGCGCCCTTTCTGTTGTCGCGCTCGCTCAGTTTCCGATAGAGGTTGCGCTCGCTGATGCCCATCGTGCGCGCGATCTCCGCGCGGCTGAGCGCCCGGTCGCCGAGCAATTGTTCGAGATAGAGGTCGGCGATCTCGTCGAGCGTCGGCGCATGGTCGAACGACAGGGTGAAGTCGCGCCGCGCGCCCGGCGTCCGCCGCAGATCGCCGATATGCCCCGGCCGGATTTCGTCCGAGGCGCCGGAGACGAGCGCGGCGCGTTCCACCACATTGCGCAATTCGCGCACGTTCCCCGGCCAGGAATAGGACATGAGCGCGTCCAGCGCGGCCGGCGACCAGCGCTTGTGGGCGTGGCGCGCGAAATCGCGCGTGTTGAGAAAATGATCGGCCAGCAGCGGCACGTCGCCGATCCGTTCGCGCAGCGGCGGCACCGTCAGCACGAACGCCGAAAGCCGATAGTAGAGATCTTCGCGAAATTCGCCGCGCCGGCACATCGCTTCCAGATCGCGATTGGTGGCGGCCACGAAACGCACGTTGGAATTGAGGTCCTTCGTCCCGCCGAGCCGACGGTAGTGGCCGGTCTCCAGCACGCGCAGCAGCTTGGCCTGCAACGCCAGCGACATTTCGCCGATCTCGTCGAGGAAGACCGTACCGCCCTCGCCCACCTCGATCAGGCCTTCCTTGCGCCGGTCGGCCCCGGTGAACGCGCCGCGCTCGTGGCCAAACAACTCCGATTCGAACAGGTTCTGTTGCAGCGTCGCGCAATCGATGGCGACGAAATTCTTGGCCGCGCGCGCGCTCGCCTGATGGATCGCGGCGGCCACCAGTTCCTTGCCGACGCCGGACTCGCCCAGCACCAGCACGGTCGTTTCGGCCGGACCCACCACGCCGATCATCTTGCGAAGCTTGGCCATCGCCAGCGAACCGCCGAGCAGCGCCTTGCCCGCGCCGGACTGCGCCTGGCGCTTGTAATATTCGTACTCGCGCTGCATCGAACTGGTCGCCAGCGCGCGCTGGACGGCCAGTTCCAGCGCCTCCGGATTGATCGGCTTGGTCAGATAGTCGATCGCGCCCTGCCGGATCGCGCGCACCGCGTGGCCGATCGAGCCGAACGCCGTCAACACGAGGACCGGACAGAACTCCGAGATCTGCGGCAGGATTTCGAGCCCGTCGGCGTCGGGCAGTTTCACATCCAGAAGCGCAAGCTGCGGCTCGAACCGTTCGAGCGCCTCCCTGGCTTCGCTCCAGCGCTGCGCGCTCGTCACGTCGTAACCGGCGCCCTTCAATTGCGCGCAGATGAGACGGTTGAGCGTGGCGTCGTCGTCGACGACGAGTATGCGGACCTTGCGGGGGGCGGAAACGGTCATGAAGCGTCGGCCATCCGATCGGCGTCGGGAAAGGAGAGCGTGAAGGTCGTGCCCAGGTCAACTACGCTGCGCACCGCGATCGTTCCACTCCATTTGGTCATCACCGCCTTGCAGATCGCCAGCCCGAGTCCGCTGCCCGTGCTGCCGTCGGCGCGCCAGCTCCAGAACGGATGGAAGATCTTTTTCAGATTGTCGGGCTCGATGCCGACGCCGGTGTCCGATACTTCGATCACGATCTGGCCCGGCGGACCGGGCGCCCGTCGTACGCTGACGGCGCCGCCGGCGGCGGTCGCATGAAAGGCGTTCTGGATGAGGTTGACGAAGATCATTCCCACTTCGCCTTCGTGCGCGACGATCCGTGCGCCCTCCTCGATCCGCACATCGAGCGTAACGCGTCGCGTCTTGGCCTCGTAGTTGAGAAGCGAGGCCGCGTCGCGCGCGATGCGCGACAGATCGACCAGCGCGCCGCGCTCTCCCGACGTCTGGCTGAGTTTCATCAACCGGCCCGTCACATCGATGCAGTGTTCGACCTCCGTGTCCACGAGGTCGAGATAGGCGCGCGTCTCCTCGATCTGCGGCGGACCATCCATGGTCTTGCGCAGCGCGCTCAGGCCGAGCCGGATGGACGCGAGCGGGTTGTGAATCTCGTGGGCGACGCCGGTCGCCAGTTGGCCGATTTCGGACAGTCTCTGGTCCTGCGAAATGTTGAGCGCCATCGATAGATCGCGAATGGCTTCCACGACGAAGCGACGCGGGCCGTCCGGCGTCGAAAGAACGAGCGGCGCCGCGATCACCTCGACCGCGAATTCCGCGCCGTCGTCGATGCGCTTGTGAATATGCATGCATTTCACGACGTCGTCGGACTGCGCGAGCTTCGCCAGCGGGCACACCACGAGCGTCGGGATGCACGGCTCGGTTCGCGCGTGGCTCGACGCGTAGCACGGCATGTGCACGACCTCGCCATGCGACAGCCCCATCTGGTTGCAGAACTCCCGGTTGGCCGCGACCACCGTGAAATCGTCGGCGATCACGCGAATGGCGTCGGGCGCCGCGTCGATCAGCCCCTGCTGGAAATGTTCGCGCTCCTGAAGCCGCACGACGGTCGCCTTCAGGCGTCCCGCCATGTCGTCGAATGTCGCGGCGAGCACGGCGATTTCGTCCTGCGGCGCGCCCTGCCCTACGGACACGCGCGCGTCGAGATCGCCCGCCGCCAGACGCCGGCTGGCGGCCGTCAGCCGCGCCACCGGCCGCAGCACCAGGCGATCGAGCGCAAACCAGGCGGCGAGCAAGGTGGCGGCGAGCACGGCAAAGCCCACGCCCGACAACAGCAACGCCGTCGCCCACGCGCGCGATTTCAGACTGTCGGCTTCGTAGTCGATGACCAACAGCCCGTTGACGGGATGGTCCCTGGCCTCGCCATGACAGCCCTTGCACGCGTCGCGATTGGCGACCGCGTTGACGCTGCGCAGGAACTCGCGCCCGTCCGGGCCCTTCAGGAAGGCCGCGGCGATGCCGCCCCTGGTCACGCTGACGGCGCACCCATCGCACAGCGCGGCAAGATCTGGATGTTTGACGCCGATCTTGCTGGCGTCCGACGAGAAGCGAACCTCGAGCGCGGGGTTGAGGATGGAAACGTTGATGACGTTCTCAACCCCGCCAAGCCGCTGCACGATCTCGCTCAGGCCCGGAATGTCGCGCTTGAGCATGGCGTTCTCGAGCGCGATCTGGAGGAAGGCGCCCAGGCGCGTGGAAACCGCTTCACGCTCCAGCTTCAGCTCGTGGCGGTAGAGCGGCACGAACAGCGCAAGGCTCGCCAGCGAGGCGACGACAAGCACCAGGCCGAGCGCGGCCAGAACGCGCGCGCCCAAGCCGCGCGGCGCCAGCCCGCGAGCCTCGTGGATGCCCTGCATCGGCCGCTCGGCCGCTCGATCCGTCATGCGTTCGCCCGGAACGGGGCGGCGTTCGTCGCAAACACGCCCCGCCGCCTTCAAATGCGCGATTGGCGGCCGTCCGCATTGTTCTGGAACAATATGTGACCGGGTTTCCGCGCCGGCGCCGGATCCGAAGCGGCGACCTTTTCGCCCCGCGGCGAGCCGCAATCGGGCGTGTCGGACGAGAACGCGGCCATCGGCTTGAGCGTCAGTTGCGGCGGGGTCATGTCGACGCCGGTCGCCGCGCCGAGCACGGCGGCGAGCTTTTCGAGCCATGCGTGCGTGACGAGCGCCGCGGCCGCATAGAACGCCGCCTCGCAGCGGGTCGTGACGCGTTTGGCGAATTCTGGAACCCAGACGATCAGATGGTCGCGCAGGAACCGCGCCGAATCCGCGAGGCTGTCAGGCCGATCGACCGCGCCGAGCGCAAGCGCGAGAAACTGAAGCTCGGTCACCAGATGGTCGTCGGAGCGCATGCGCCAGTCGGCCGCGCGCACGCCATAGCGCGCATACCACGCGCGGGCCATGAACATCGCCGCCTGCCGTTCGAGATTTTCCTCGTCGCGCCACACCGACTCCGTCGGCGCGGCCTGATAGTCGTAGTTGAGATAGATGGCGGCGTATTCGGCCGCCAGCAGGTCGAGATCGCGTTCCGACAGCGGATCGGAGAGCGCGCCCAGCGCCTCCGAAAACAGCGCGCGCGCCTGCGCGAACGCCGGCCCGTCCAGCGACAGACTGAACCACGCGGCAGGGTCCGCGCTCTTCAGGCGCGCGATCAGCGTCGCATCCGGCTCGCGGTCGTGCAGCCGGATCAGCACCTGGAGATCGTCGGCAAGCGCCGCCCGCTCATCGCCGGTCAGACGAACGCGGCCGGCGGGCGGAGCGGGATCGCGGGAAGCCATTACACGGCGCCTTTGGTGTGCACGACGAAGCGGATCGACGGATTGGTGAGTTCGGGGTCCGCCATGTCGCGCACCTGACGGCTCACCTTGTCGCTGGGTCCGACCGCCTTCGTTTGATACGTGCCGTCGGCGATCTTGTCGATGGGGCCGATGTCGAGCACGCGCATCATGCACGCCATCACGCAATAGGGTTTGCGCCCGGCCTCGATCTCGTCCACGCACATGTTGCATTTCGAGACGATGTTCTGCTCGGGAATGTATTGCGGCGCGCCGAACGGGCATGTCGCCTCGCAGCGCCGGCAGCCGATGCACAAGGTGGAATCGATATCCACGATGCCGTCCGCCTTGCGCTTGAAGATCGCGCCGGTCGGGCACGCCGGCAGACAGGCCGGCTCCGCGCAATGGTTGCACGACATGTTGACCTTGTAGGCGTAGACCTCCGGGAACGAGCCGCCCTCGATATACTGCACGCGGCGGAACCGCGGGCCCGGCGGCAGGCCGTTCTTGTCCTTGCACGCAATTTCGCATGCGCGGCAGCCGATGCAGTCCACGTTGTTGTGCACGAAGCCGAGTTGCATGTCGGGCTTGACCGGAACGTAGACCTCGCGCTTCTTCGCGAGGGCCGCTTCCTTGATCTTCGCCTTGTCCTGCGGGTTGGCCATGGAAATCTCCTGAAGAATCTAAGGCGAAGTCGTCACATGTCGCGGCGGAACACGCTGGAGCGCGCGCTCGCCAGCTGGTCCCAGCCCGGCCGGTGGGCCAGATTGGTCTTGCGGATGTTGCACAGCACCGTGTTGTAGGCGAAGGCGCCGGCGGGCGATGGTTCGTCGAGCGTCAGGAAGTCCGGATTGCCCGACCTGTCCACGCCGTTCTCGTCGATGTCCATCCACGCGCCCTCGTGCAGCACGACGACGCCCGGCATCACGCGCTCGGTGACATAGACCGGCACGACGCACGTTCCGCGGTCGTTGTAGACTTCCACCGTGTCGCCGGTCTGGATGCCGAGCTTCCTGGCGTCGCTGGCGTTGACCGTCAGTTCCTGGCTGAACGTCTCGCGCAGCCACGGAATGTTGTTGAAGATCGAATGGGTGCGCCAGCGCGGATGCGGGCTCACCATGTGGAACGGGAACTGCGCCGTTTTCGGGCTGTTGAGCGACTCCCACGGCTCGATCCATTTGGGGATCGGCGGAATGTAGGAGCCGTATTGCGTGCGCGTGAAGTCCGGCGTCTGCGCGAGCACCGTCGAGAAGATCTCGATGCGCCCCGACGGCGTCTGGAACGGTATGCCCTTCTCCACCTGATCGCGGAACGCGACATGCGGCTGCGGCAGCTTGAATTTGTAGACGCCGCGCTTCTTGAACTCCTCCCAGCTCATGTCGGCGTGCTGGTGGTGCTGCACCTTCTCCCACCACGCGACCAGATAGGCCTCGTCCACCGGATCGTCGTTGTTGAAATAGTCGCGCGTGGCGCGCGGGTTGTAGGCGGGACCGAAGCCGAGCCGGTAGGCCAGTTCCGTGAAGATCTGGAAGTCGGATTTCGACTCGCCGAGCGGCTGGATCACTTTCGGACGGTGAATGTAATAGTGCCCCTTGTACCAGGGCAGCGCCACGTCGTGCCGCTCGAAATGGGTGGCGACGGGCAGGAGGAAATCGGCCCAGATGCCGGTCGGCGTGATGGTGGAATCCATGCACACCAGCAGCGATTCCTTCTCGCCCTGCGAATCCCATTTGCGGATGGCGGCGATTTCCTTGTTGATGTTGGTGAGCTGGTTGAGCCAGTCCGATCCCTGCCAGAAAATGCCCCGAATGTTGGGCACCACGCCGTCGAGCTGGTCGTTGCGCGGCCACAGGCCCACTTCCTCGCGCTTCACGTTCGGATAGTTGAGAACGATATGCGCCCAGCGGTCGGACTTGATCGCCGCATACCACACGTTGGCGTACTGGTCGTAGGGATAGGCGACGGCTTCGTTGTGATAGCCCTTGCCCACGCCCTCCGCGCAGCCGCCGAGAATGCCGATATTGCCGGTCATCGCCTGCACGGCGGCGGCCATGCGGTTGTACTGCTCGCCGTAGGCGTTGCGGCCCGGCGACCACGAGGCTTTCAGCGCCGCGGGCTTGGTCGTCGCATACATATGCGCGAGCTTCTTGATGTCGTCGGCCTTCACGCCGCAGATCTTCTCGGCCCACTCGGGCGTCTTCGGAACGCCGTCCGAAACGCCCATGATGTAGTCCTTGAAGCTCTCCTGGTTCTGCGCCCACGCCGGCATCGTGCCGCGGTCCATGCCCTGCGTGAACCGGTTGATGAAGTTCTGGTCGTGCAGATTGTTGGCCCAGATGTAGTGCGCCATCGCCGCGAGCATCGCCGCGTCGGTGTTCGGACGGATCGGAATCCACCATGCGTCGTAGGTGGAGGCCGAGTCCGTGTATTGCGGATCGACCAGCACGAACTTGCAGCCGCGCTGCTTGGCCAGCCGCATGTACCAGAACGTGTTGCCGCCGTGGAACGTGTAGGCCGGGTTCCAGCCCCACATGATGATCAGCTTGGCATGGGCGTAGGCGTCGTCCTCGTTGCCGTCTTCGATCGTGCCGAAGGTCATGCGCGAGGAGAAGGTCGTCGCCTGATACGACGGCACCGACCACGACGAGGTGCGGCAGCCGAACATGCCGAGGAAGCGGCCGAGCAGGCCTTCGATCTGGTCGGACTTGTGCAGCACGCCGTAGGAGGCGCCGGCGTAGGACTGGTCGAGCAGCGCCTGCGGGCCGTATTTGGTCTTGAGATAGACCATGCGTTCGGCGATTTCGCTCAGCGCCTCGTCCCACGACACGCGCTTGAACTTGCCCTCGCCGCGCTTGCCTACGCGCTTCATCGGATAAAGCAGGCGTTCGGGCGAATAGAGGCGTGCGCGATAGGAGCGCCCGCGCAGGCAGGCGCGCACCTGCGGCTCCTCCTCGGTGTCCTTGCCGAAAGCGCCGTCGCGCTGGTAGCGCCCGTCGTCGGTCGAGAGGCGCACGATCACGTCGCCCTTCTTGTGGGCGACCAGCATATGGCGCGAGCCGCAATTGTGCGCGCAGCTCGTCACCACCGTCTCCAGTTGGTCGTCGCGCGGATAGGGCTCGTAGGCGAAAGCCGCCGCCTCGTTCGACGCCAGCACGGGCGCGAGGCCGCCGCCGGCCGCCGCCGTCGCCACGCCTTTCAGAAAGCCGCGACGGTCGGTGTCGATGAGCGCGCCCGGAGCGTGGGGTTTCGCGGTGGTCATGATCTTCTCCGGTGGATGACGCTGCGGGGTGAAGGTCGCCCCTCGCAGAAAACGAGATCGGTTTCGAAATCCGGACGGCGCGCGAGCGAAGCTGTCGCTTTCGCCCGCGCGCGCCGGGGGTTCATTTCGCCGGAAGCGCGAACCGCGCGTCGGACTGTTTCGGGCGATCCTTCGCCCAGTCTGGAACGTCGGTCGGCATGCCCGGCCAATCGTGCCGCGGATACGGATAGTCGATCCGGTACCATTGACGCCCGCCATGGCAGCCGTAGCAGACGTCCGAACCCTTCTTCGCCAGCTCCTCGATCGCCTTGGCGTTGAGATAGGTCACCTGGTGGCGATTTGTGCGGAACTGCTCGGCATGGCAGGTGAGACAGCCGTTCGGCGTCTCCGCATTCTCCAGGCCTTCGCGATTTTCGGGCCACGTGCCGGACAGGCCCATGTTCTCGGCCGGGAAATTGCCGTGGCAGCGCAAACACGTCTCGCTCGGATTGACCATCTTGCGCAGCGTGAAGGCGGGCGCATTCTTTGCCCAGTCCGTCCTCGTGTTGAGCGAGGCGTGCGAATTGTTCGCCGCTTCCTCGCGCACGTCGTTGCCCTGATGGCAGAAGTTGCACCTCAGGTTCATCACCTGTTTGGCAAGCGGCGACTGAATGTGCCGCCAGTGGAAATCTTCCTGCTTGCCCGCATAGGTGTCGAGCGTCTGATACCAGGCTTCCGTCTGGTCCGCCTTCACGCCGGCGGGAGAGGCGGCGCGTGGTTTCGCCTTGCCGATCTCGCTGTGGCAGACGAGACAGGCCTCGTCCTTGGCCGCGTCGATCGCCGGCTTGAAATGGATGGGATCGTAGCGCGCGCGCTCGTAATCGTTGGCGGCCGCAGCCGCGCGTTTCTTCACCGCCTCGATATCGGCGATCGCCTTCGCGTCGCCCGCCTGCGCGCGCGCCTGCGGCGCCAGCCCCACGCCGCCGATCGCCAGCGCGACCAGTAAGGCGGCTCCGTTGAGAGCATGGAGGAAACGTCCTGTGGGGATCGTCATCGCGTTTTCGGCCTGTTCTGGAATCACGGAAAGACGGCCGGGCCCTGCGGCCCGGCCGCTCGCTTTAGCGACGGTTGCCGCCCATGCCGGACATGCCGCCCATGCCGCCCATGCC